>RRYU01004707.1_pt1 | contig 57504 bp, 55 predicted proteins | sample 2162651 | NCBI WGS metagenome assembly RRYU01 (sample SAMN10267283, study PRJNA491782) | microbial mat metagenome | isolation source: biomat in the production well | place: Japan: Minami-Kanto gas field, natural gas well KTG3 | collected 2017-06
TTGCAAGGGGCAGGTCGCTTACTTTCTGCTGACAGCCATTATGTCTAGCACGGATGCTGCTATCGAAATTTTCTGATATTTACCCATCTTATCCTCGTAAGTCTTTTGTCTGTGGTTGCGGTCATACCCGGGTCTATTCGTCCAAAATCTCCTTGACGGATTCACCAGCCTTTTGGGCAAGATCCTTGGCAACCGGAACTGCTTTTTTAGCAACCTCTTTACTGGTGCTCAAAACCTTTTCAGTTCCTCTTTTCAGATCACTTGCTGCCCAATCATTCAGAGATATTCCACCGGTATAGAATAAATACCCTATCGCCAAAAGGGCGATCAGCATGAGAAGGCGCATATATGTTTCCTTTCAATCGATAATAATTATCCTGAGGGCTCCTGCAATGGCAGCTAAACAGGCTTCACTCAGGAATTATGTTTCTGTTTTTCCCCTGGTATTTAATTTCCGTTGGTATTCTACTAAATATTGCGCGTTCTTTTGCTTCAGAGGTTGATGCCGTCCTTATCTGTATTTGAAGGTTTTTTATCGTTTTGACTCATTTGAACATGAGGAGTTTAGGACGCAAGCGTAGGATTGGAAATATGGATACTTTCTCGGCTGGATAGGGGATCTTGAAATATCTTAGACAAGCAAAATGAATCCTGCACCACCCCACAGTACTGTGCTTGTCGGATTTTTTATAAGAACGAAGAAGTCCTCTCTTGAAGGAAGCCCGGCTAGCAACATAACAACGATAATTCCCCAGTGCAGGCCGGCGCCTCCGTACTTGTATAAGATTCCTGATTGTCCATATTGATATGCAGACCAAGCCACAAGCGCATAGAGGAGGGGCGCTAAGGCTGTCGGAGCTGCTGAGATTGTTGTTGGATAAAAGGTCACAGATCCTAATATCCAGCGGCATCTGCTATCTGGAAGAGATTGTTTTCGAGGAATGATACTGAGGCCGCGAGGTTTGCCGCCAAGCAAAAGGGCTACGATGAAATGTGAAAACTCGTGCAAAACTGTCGATGGGAGGCTGAGCAATATTGCCCACAGTGCCCCGACACGCCGCATTGCGATGTGAAGTGCGACAGTCAGGGCACCTATAATCCATAGATGTGGGTCAATGTTGATCAGGTTTTGCACATTACCGTCCCAAATCAACCTGCATGTCGGCTGGATACATAACCCTGAAGCCATATTGGAGTTCCCGTGTCGCACCGGCAGCCAGATCGAGCGTCCAAACATTTCTGTCATTTTCCATTTTTGGTGGTGCCGGTATGAATTCTATCTCGATACGCTTGTCCTGAACCTGCGGCTTAGCGTCTTCTATTTTTAGTGATATTGGGTCGCTCTTGTTGTTCGTTAAGTTGACGGTCCATAGCCACTGCTGCGAACGCGACTTACTGAACACGCCCGATTCATCTGCGACCTGTTCACTGTGAACCTTGACTGCTATGCTCGGGTCAGAGCCAAACGCAAGATCGAACTTCTTCTCAGATAGTCCAAAGTTGCGTTTACCGATAAAGACATCATCAACCAGCAGCGACGCGTTACCGGATGGCATCGGTACAAAGCTCTCAAGCTCAATGTTCCCCATCAAAAAGACCTGGGGGGAGAAGATCGGTCGAGTGAGATATGTGAACTCTGCCCGCCAGCTGCCGCTGTTTATGTCCAGCAAAACACTCTGTCCCGCTTTGACTGTATGATTGCCGAGGTGGTACACGTCAAAAACGTACCCTTCTTTCCGTTTTGGCTTTTCTTCTTCAGGCGCTGCGGTGACGCTATCGGCCATTACCATTGTCTCCATAAGTACAGCTTTGTCACCAAAGGATTTTTGACGTGCGGACGGATAGACGTGTTGCTCTCGGATCAGCCAGCGGCCTATGGGGGGCGGTGTCAGTGTTGTGCGGGGTTCCTTGGTGGCCAAAAGTAATTTAACATCGACCCAATCAACTCCTGTCGATTGCGCAATATCAGCACGCCAGCTCCACTCGACAGCATTTTTCTGCGGCAGGGCATTAAGAGCATATAGCGATTGCCAGTTTGCGCCCTGTACTCGGTAGCTGTAGGTTGCATTCACTGTTTGAGAGAAACGATCTAACGTCACCGACACCTTCCAGACGCGATTCTGATTTCCCGTTTTTTCCTGCAGTTGTCGCTCCATTTCACGGATCTGCCGATCGAGCAGCGTCTTTTCTCGGTCTAGTTGGGAAACCTGCGCTTTTAAGGGGCCAGCTTCTGTTAGGATCGACTTCCCCAGTGCCTGGATGTCTTCAATGTTTTCGAGCTTCTGTGTATGTTGCGTGTTCCAGTAGCCAAGAGCTAGCTTCTTTATCTCTAGGTTATCAATGACTTGTTGGAGTTCGAGCTTTGTCTTTTGAAGACGGCTTTCGAGCTCTTGGTACCCGGACTGGTTGATCAGCTTGGAATCAACCTGCAGGTTAATGATCTTGGGATCGCCTTTGGCTGTCGATATTACCAAAGAATCCGGATCGGCCGCCATCGGCAGAGTCAACTCAGCCTGGTTCTCTGCTTGTACCTTCAGCTGGGTTTCTTCAGTGATTATTGCGCCAGACGGAAAGATCAACACTTCCTTTGGGATCGCAAAGGCTGGTCCGGAAACCATCAACAAGATTGTCACTAACAATAGTTTTTTCAATTTGCTTCCCTTTTACGTTAAATGTGCTTCGTGATATGAACCGCGGCGGATAATCATAAATCCATTCGGTCCCCTGGCTCTGTCATGGGGAGCCAAAACGATAGCATCTCATAATCTTTCATCAAGGGGTCTCAAATAGAGTGCGGGCCTTCCAACAACAAAACGCGTGCGTCCTAGATGGTATGTGGTATTCGATATCCAATGGAGATCTTCTGGTCTTCGCAGGGTTGGGGCCAATAGTCGGAATACTCGCTCTAAGGTCTCTCCCGTTTTTTTACCTGCATTTTTCACCCATCGGTCCAGTTTTCTTTTTGACGGGACCGGTAGTAAAGTGTCGCTTTCAGTAATCTTGCCGGTATCGACCCATTCCAATGAATACCGTTCTTGCTTAATTGAGTCAATAAACCGCTCTGCTGTATAAGTGTTGATGTTGAGCCGCTTAATCTCGCTGCCAAGAAGTTAAGGTTCATTGCATCTTTCTCGACCTAACCAAACAAGGTATGTTCCTCAAACAGGTGGCGATCCCGAATCCAAGGCTCGTAGTCCTCAAAATCAGGACATGCTTTATAGATCCTGCCATTGACCCACCGTTGAAAGTGTTTCATGCGGACATCCCCGCGTTCATTCCAATTGAAAATCATGGCGAACGGGTTTGCACCGTGCTCGATGATCCGCTTTGCCCGATACATATCCTGCTCAAATGTTGAATTGAACCCACAAAGCAAGTAGACCATTTGGTTTCGAGGCTTGATATGCCGGCTCAAAAGCTCAACGCCGCGCCAGATCGTTTTTTCCTGTTGCGGATGATCCCAGGCGAGCCGTAAAAATTTCCAGAATTTTAGTTCTCCAAGTAATTCGGCAATCTCTGGTGTCACGAGCCTTGCATCGATGCCCTGACTTATATTGATCACGAGCCGAGGGTTCCAATCGACCAGTTTTTTCAGGACACTGTGGATGTCTGGCGCGGCAAGCAGGTTGTTATCGAGCAAGGTTACCATGGTTGTTTCTGGCGAAATTTCTTCTTCCAGGGTTGTAACGCGACGAAGAGGGCCCTCTGAAATAGGGACTATGCACCATGGGCAAGAGCGGATACAGCCCCGATAGAGGAAGAACTGAGCCGCGTTTGCCAGATCGGTCGCCTTTTGCAATTTACTTTTAAACGAGCCCACACCGGCCTTGTTGCGTGAATAGACGAACTCAGGGCTATAGAGAGAGTAGTCCGGTTTTGCCTGCTCCACTTCCCCTGGCAGACGCTTGTGAAGATCGATACCAGTCCCGCCAAGATCGACCTCGCCAGAGTATGCCGAAGCGCGTTTTTCGGCCTCGCGTTGGTTTTTGGTGAACAGAACTGAAATAAAAACCTTGTCAGCATCAAGTGGTACATCGTCTTCAAAGAAGACTTCCGCTCCCTGGTTCTTCCAGTAGGTGCTCAACTTCATCAACGCCAAATTCGGCAGTTTGCTATCAAATCCAATCAATCCAACCTTCAAAATTCCCCCTTTTAGTGTTTAGTTGTCTTTTTGTACTGCGAGAATCTGCTCAACTTCCTCGAAGGAAAGAATACGCTTCACCAACATTTGGTTTGCTAATAGCCATTCTCCCCCTTGACTGGCGGGGCGCAGAAATGGGCGATAGTCCTTAATCAGGACTTCGATCCAGGTGCGTCCTTTGGTTGACAGGTGAGGCGCATATGGCAGTTTCGAGCAATGCCAGCCTGGTCTGACTGCAAATCCCTTAGTTGGGATACAGAGAGCCGGAAGCCACTCATCAAAGGGGAAAACCTGACGCTTGCCAATAAACAGCGGTCCAGAGTTCCACTTTTCCGCTTCGTACAAAGCTTGTATGCCTTGATTGATTGTTCCATCACTTGGCCTCACAACCGATCGCGCTACCGCCGCCGATCCGGTTGAACTCTGACAACAAATCCAGACGACGAAACTCCAGGTGAAGGTTTCCGTTCAGGTAACAGCGGAACTTGAAGTAATCAGTTTCGCCTTGACCGTCACACGTCCTTATTGCGTCAGAGAGGGGACCGAAGTGGGACTTGACCACCCCCTTGCCATCCAGACCGGACATGACGGAATCGAGAGCGGTTAACCATTTTTGCCAAAACTGGCTAACACGAAACGCTCCGACGTGATCCAGCTCGACCACATTGGTCAAGATGTGCTTTTTGCCAATTCCGGAGGGGGAGTTGGTTGCATAACCATGCATCCGGCGCGGGCGAATGTAGTCATAGACCTCAGTCACTTTTTCTTCGAGATACTGTGAATAGTTCTCACCGGCTTGCTCGAACATATCGAGAATTGCTGTTTCGGTTAGTGGAGGGAGATCACCTTTTTTCAACTGTGTCTCCAACTCATCACGACGCTTGATGGGTAACATCTTGGCAAGTGCCATCTTCTCCACGATGACAGTCCATGCTTCGCGATGTGTCTTAGAAACGATTTGTTTGGCAATGTCACTTCCGACACCTTGAGTGTCGCGAGGGTTGACCTTGAAGTACCATTCGTATGTATCTGCGAATGTCCCTCTTAGCCGTTTCTGCGCAGACTCCAATAGCCTGTATGCCTCTTCAATCTCTTGGCAGGCTTCCTTGTATGCCGTTACCATCATGGTAATTGTGGAGCGCGGTATCAGCTCTTGCCGGTTCAAGCCTTCCTCCTCCTATACGGTCTTATTGCTCATTGCAGGATAATTTGCCGAAATGGCCAGGCTCCGAATACGGGCCTTTTCGTGGGCTAAATTTTATTGCTTCTCGTCTTCTTCTTCGCTTTCGTCGCTTTGCCCTGCATCCGTCTTCGGCAGGTGTTCGGCGACCGGCGACATTTGTGAAATTTCTTGAAGAACGCCTTGCCCCATCTTCCCCCATAGTAAGTCCACGGCTTGCTTGCTGAGATCGGCAGGGTCCTCACAGAGAACAGCCGCCATCAGGTTAAGGCGTTTTACGGTTTCTTCATCGGTAATTACAATTCGCTTGTTTCCAGCCATCTTCTTTCTCCTTGTTTTGGTGTGTGGCCCTTTGGCCTTTTCTTTATGATCTCTTTAAACATGAATAACGCAATACATTAAATTGTCGGGTTGCGTCTTATTTCTTCTGGGGCACTATGGGGTCAGAGGAGGCGCGCATGGAATGGATTTACAATGACGGAGGCCGTCAGGCCGCAGGGTATAAAGGTGATGCAGGTGACTGTGTGACGCGGGCAATCGCAATCGTCACAGGCAAGTCATACCAGGAGGTCTATGGTGAGCTAAAAGCGGAAGCAAGAAGGGAGCGGCCGCGTGGTGGAAAAAAAAAATCGAGTGTTCGGGATGGTGTAAAGAGGGCAACGATCAGGCGGTATTTGCAGAAGCTGGGGTTTCGCTGGGTCGCTTGCATGCAGATCGGTACAGGGTGTCAGGTTCATTTGACCGACGGTGAGCTGCCGGCGGAAGGTCGATTGATCGTTTCTGTCTCAAGGCATCTTACGGCTGTCATTGATGGAGTGATCCACGACACGCATGACCCACAGCGGGATGGCAAGCGGTGTGTTTATGGATATTGGCGCAAAAAAAATGCTGCAGAGTAAAATACCCTTCCGATTGATTCACCCTGATTTCGACTCGTCCACATAAAACGCTAAGTGCTCATGTGTTATTGTTTCACAAGGAGCGGCAGTCACCACATAGAGGTCCTTACCAAGCAAGCCCTCCGGATAGACCGAGTAAGATGCAAGGGCCAGGGCCGTGAGTTTGTATGGGAGGATGGCTATGCATTCACCATCGGATGAAACAACTTTATAGGGTTGGTCATCATTGCCTCCGGGGCAGGTGAAAACACGGAAGCCTCCTGAACTTTCAGGCCCCGTGCAAAAAAGCTCAAGCTTCTCTTCCTTCTTTGACTCATGATGCATGTTTTGCCTTTCCTTATGGGGTGTTAGTTGGTAATCAGGGCGGTATACCAACCAATATAGCCTTAGTTTTTACTCTTCTGCTTTATAAGTATCATACTGAAAATCGCCGGCAACTTTCTATAGCCTCTTCGGCCTCAGTTGTATTTTCTTCTCTTATCATTTGGAAGGGATTGCGTCTTTTCCTTTCCAAGAGAGGATGGTTGTAAGAGGAGGGAACAAATGTTTCACAACGAATTTTACCAAACGACGCCGGCCATGCGGCAACGGATGTATGACAAGATTGACGGTCACCCACGAAGAGTTCTTGACCCTGAAGCGGGCAGTGGCTTTTTGATCGAAGGCCTGGAGGAGAAGTGGCGCCATCATCGTTACGAAGCGTACGCTATCGAAATCGACCCCAACCTGCAGTCGATTCTCCGTGGCAAGGGAATCAAGGTTCTCGATAGCGATTTTCTGCAGTACCAAGGCCTTGACCCTTGGCACCTGATCGTTATGAACCCGCCATTTTCAAACGGAGACGAGCACCTGTTGAAAGCGTTGGATGTCCTGTACTCGGGACAGATTCTTTGCCTGCTGAACGCGGAAACAATTCGTAATCCATACACAAAAACCCGTAAGCAATTACTGCGTGCCCTGGAAGAATTGGGCGCGGAGATCGAGTTCCACCAGGACGCCTTTTTGTCTCCAGACGCGGAACGAAAGACTTCTGTTGAGGTTGCCTTGATTGATGTCCGGATCAAGCGGAATATTGAGCAGGACTTCTTTGCTAACGTGACCGATGCCGTAGATATCCTGGTTGATGTCACAGAGAAACATGAAATCAGCGTCGGGTTCTCAATCGAGGAGTTGGTTGCTGAATACAACCAGGTGGTGCAGGCGGGGGTCGAGACAATTCGTGCATTTTTCCAAAACCATCACAAGGTTGGTGGCTACTTCACTTTGGTTGATACGGATGAGCGGTCTGTCTGGCACGACCGAAGCGGGTCTTTGACTGAGAAGGTTGAGGGCGCGATGGCGAAGTTTCTGGTTCATGTCCGGAGAGATTTTTGGCGAAGGACTTTGAGTATCAAGGAGGTCAGCAAGCGACTCACCGAAAAGAAGTACAAAGAGTTCGAAGAGGCTCTGTCTGAACGGACTCATGCCGACTTTACGGCCGCCAACATCCGGGCGTTTGTTTTGTCTGTCATTAACAGTTATGAGGACACGATTACTGAGGCTGTTGCTGAAATTTTTGACCGTTTTTCCGACCGGCATTCTTTTCATGGTGGGGTCTGTGAGAAGAATATCCACTACTTCAACGGGTGGAAGACGAATTCGGCCTTCAAGGTTGGGAAGCGCGTCATTATTCCAGTTTATGGCTCAATGGGAGAGCCTTTCACTGACTATAACGGCCGCTGGAGCCTTGACCATCGTGCTCGCCGCGACCTCGAAGATGTAGACAAGGTGATGAATTTTTTTGCCGGCCTTGGAGATAACTACCTTTCTATTTCCGACGCACTGGAGGAAGCATTTGCGGCGGGAAACAATAAGGCGGTTCACTCCACTTTCTTTACTTTGAATGCTTACCGCAAGGGGACTTTGCACTTGACCTTTAAGGATGAAGATATTCTTCGAAAATTCAATTACGTGGCCTGTGCTCACAAAGGATTTTTACCGGGCAACTTTGGCAAAACCGAGTACACACAGATGACCCATGAGGAGCAAGCAGTTGTCAATGATTTTTGTGGTCGCGAGACCTATGAAGAGCACTTTGGCCAGCCGCTTTTTGCGCCGTCACAGACCCTGTTGCTCGGGCAGGCAGCGTAGCAACCCTTCTTTTCTAAGGACCTTTTTACTGAGCTTTAATCCATAAAATGGTGGTTACCAAATGACAACCGATACTGATTTGTCACTCCAGTTAGAAATACCTCAGGTTCTTGAAACATACCTGGCAGGACAATTGACCGAAGGGACACGCCGAATTTATAGGCGAGATATTTTGGATTTCTTTTCCGGATCAGTGCCAACGCTGCAAGATGTTCGCAACTTGAGTCCCGCTAAGCTTGTATTTTGGCGCAATGAGGCTTGGGGGAACGGTAACGGTCGGCTTGCCGCATCAACCATCAACAGAAAATTAGTTGCGCTCAAATCCTTCTATGATCTGCTTCTTGCCGGTGGGGTGGTTCCTCTTAACCCGGCACATCCCAAACTTGTGCGACGAATCAAAGAAAAAAGAGGTTCTGCGCACCTGGGGATTACCAAGGAAGAAATGTCAGCTCTATTACAGGCTTGTCATATAGGGCCAAATGAGAAAGCCAACTACCGCGACTACGCATTGATCTCACTTCTTTACACCTGCCTTTTGCGCCGCAGCGAAGCTCACGGATTTAACTGGAACCACTTGAATAAAGATGGAAGCCGATCACTTTTGAGGCTGCCACATACAAAAGCTGGCACTCAGGACTTTGTTCCTCTGGAGCCTGAAATGTTGCAGATCCTAGACCGCTATTTTCATCAAATGGGCGGGGCTTTGCAGTGGGCATCCTTGTACGGGAAAGACTGGATAAAGGGACCCGCGTTTTTCGCTCTGGACAATGGTCACCGGGGCGACCGACTTACAGCTCATGGCATCAACGATGTTGTAAAAAAACGTGCCCGTATTGCTGGCATTCGGGAAATTTCAGCTCACACAATCAGACATACCGGAATTACGCATATGCTCCTTGACGGAGCATCACTGGTACAGGTTCAAACTCTGGCGCGGCATGCCGATCCCAAGCAGACGGTCGAATATGCTCAACTGCTTCGTCGGGTGATGGAATCTCCCGGCAAGTCTCTTGCGGCCTTACTGACAAGCACCGATGACAGCGTATCGAGAATCAGCATATAGGAGGGAAGTAGTGGCAGAATCGACAAAGATATCATGGACAAATTCGACATTTAACCCCTGGTGGGGATGCTCTCAAATCTCACCGGGTTGCTCTCGCTGCTATGCAAAGGCCTTTGATCACAGACTTGGAGGGAATTTCTGGGAACCTGGTGTTTCTCCTCGGCCGATGTCGGACGGATACTGGAAAAAGCCAAAAGGGTGGAATCGTCGCGCCGAAAAAGAGGGGAGGCGAGCGAGAGTTTTCTCAGGGTCTATGTGTGACATTTTCGATGTAAATGGAATCCAGAAAGAACGCGATCGGCTTTGGACTCTAATTTCCGAAACCCCATCACTGGACTGGCTACTCTTGACTAAAAGGGCAAACCGCATTCGTGAATATTTGCCTGAGGACTGGGGAAAAGGATACCCGAATGTCTGGTTAGGTGTCAGCGTTGAAGATAGGGCTCATGGTATCCCACGGATCTTTGATCTGTGGAAAGTGCCCGCAGCAGTTCGTTTCTTGTCTATAGAGCCTTTACTTGAGGACCTTGGAGCGATTCCGTTCCTTGATAATATGGATTGGGTTATCGTGGGCGGTGAAAGCGGGACGAACGCGCGACCTGTGCAACCACGGTGGGTGAAAAGTATCATCCGCCAGTGCCAGGATAAACGGATCCCTGTGTTTTTCAAGCAGTGGGGGGGATCTCACGGGAATGGCGCCTGTTTATTTGATGGTCAAGAGATCAAAGAGTGGCCTTCTGTTATGTGTTAACGGCATCTCCGATATCCAATATTTCTTGATTTGTTGTTTTGTGTTAGTTTTACGACGAATCATCCTTTGAGGAGTAGGCTCTATGACTGAAAAGACCAAAACCATCCGTCCGGACAAGGCTGAAAAGAAAAAGAGGGACGATAAGGGGAAAGAAGAGGTAATGGCGCTTGAACCGGAAATTGTAACCGCGGCCACTAAGAAAACAACCTCTTCCGAAGTTGATAACCCCTCTCTTGATAACTACAGGGAAAGTGCCAACGGGCAGATGGAGTTGTTTTATCTTCTCTCGAAAGGGGATGAAAACTATAGCAATTTGGTCGACCCTTTAGAACAGAAGGCCTAAAGGGTTTTTTGGTAAATCCAAGCGGTCCGATGGTAAATACCTGCCCGCCCGCAATCAGGACTTTACTTATCGCGGGACTCGCTACTCTCTTACTATCAAGCCAGCCAGGATCACCAAGGTTGTCGATGGTAAAGTGGTTGAGGAAAAAGAATTTTACCCCGGTCTCAGAGAAGAACTCATAGAGGACTGTCTTCGAAAGCTTGCCTGTGATGGCGCTGGCATCTTTTTAGCTGACGATCAGGGTGAGGAAGCAGGGGTTGTTTTTTCTCTTTATGGTCTTCAAAAAGAGCTTAAAAGGGTTGGGCACACCTTCAGTATCAATGAAATCAAGGAAGGCCTCATGGTTTGTGGACAAACCATGCTGGAGCTAAGAAGCAAAAACGGAGAAGATGTTCTCATTTCGCCAATGTTTTCTACTGTCGGGATATCAGATCGCGACGCCTGGAAAACGCATGGGAAAAACTCAAAAGCTTTTGTTCGGTTTAATCCTCTAGTCAGCCGATCTATTAAAAACAAAACTTTTCGCCAGTTCGCATATGATACATCGATGTCTTTTCGTTTTACGCTTTCCCGTTATCTGCACAAACGAATGTCATTTCTTTTTCGGCAGGCGAGCCGCATGGAGCAATACACGATCACGCTAACGACCTTACTTGAAGATTCGGGCGGAACCGTTTATTCCAGGCTTGGTAACAACAATCGCGAAGCTCAAAAAAGTTTTGACGAGCTGATAGAAAAAAAGGTGGTTGAACGCGTTGAAACCGAGACCCACTTTGACAAGAAAAAGACAAACAAAATCATTGACTACACCTACACTATTTATCCTCACGCTAACTTCATACGGGACATGATACGTTTTAATGCAAAGGCTAAGGAGCTAGCAAACACTGCTGTGAAAAAGATTGTAAATAAATAAATTTCGTGCATATACAGATGGAAAAAGCGCTAAAAATCACTTCATTCTTCAAGGTTTGATTCCCACTTCAGCGACCAGGTATAGAATTTTGCCATTCTGACCTTAGAAGACCTCTGTTTAAAGATGGAAATCGGCAAAAATTCAGGAAATCCATAAAGGTTTGATTCCCGCTTTTCGTCTGAAGTGGGAAAGAATCAGAAATATATAGAGGTCTGTTTCCCACTTCTGCACGAAAGCTAGGATCCTGAGCCCTAGGCCCTCAACCATAAGGTCCGTGCCGGGGAAAAATCTATTGCTGCATGAAGGTTTGATTCCCCCTTCTCTTCTGGTCACCATGCTCCGACCAATTTCGTCGGTCAAAGTGTCTTCTTTTTCAGAGACGCAAACCGGGAAAGACATCAGCACATATAAAGGTTTGATTCCCACTTTAAATGAAAGTGGGAAAAAGCCCGCATCCCCTAGAGGTTTGATTCCCACTTCTGGGCAAATACTGTAGAGGTTTGATTCCCAGTTACCACAAACACCCTATGGAGGTTTGATTCCCAGCCACTATAAGTGTTTGTTATTTATCGGTTTTTTTTATTTGAAAGAAAAGTGAAAAAAACATTGCCATTAGAGTAGGAGAATTTTGTAAATTATAGTGACAATTATAAAGGTTTGATTCCCACTTCTTCTAAGTGTCCGATTTCTTTATGTTTTGTTTTAGACACACTGTTCTTTAAAATTTCGGGATATGGAGGTTTGATTCCCTGTCGGAGAATATCGACTTATAAAGGTTTGATTCCCGGTTTAGGAAAGCTACTGTTTTTTCAGGCTTTTATTTGTATTTATTCTAGAGGTTTGATTCCCGGTTTAGGAAAATTGTTCATCATACAAAATCTTTCTATTTTTTTTGCCGAGAATACAGCTATCTAAATAGAGCACTTTAAACCCATTTTGCGGAGATCTGCGGCGTAAACTATTGTAAACATCTTCACAGGTATAGAGGTTTGGTTCCCACTTAATGTTTGACGTCAGGTAAAAATATTTTTTACTTTAAAAATATAATTTAACATTGTATTCCATCTATAATATTAGGAGCATAGAAGAATATAGACTGGCCCTTCGGAATTATTAAATTTCTCTTACGAAAGAAAGGTTTTATTCCACGTTTTCTAAAGGTTTGACTCCCCGTTGCATAAGTTATCCACAGGGTGACGGATTTTACGTCTTGTTCCGATCTGGAGGGTGGCAGTAAATTTTTACACTTTATAGAGGTTTGATTCCAAGAAGAGAAGAAATACCTAAGCATATGGAATAAATCCTAAAGGTTTAGTTCCACGATTATCCATAAATGTAAAGGTTTGGTTCCACATAATTTTAAATATAAGGGTTTGGTTCCACGGAGTAACTAGGTTTGATTCCACATAGGTTTCTAAATTTATGAATAAAATAAAAAGGTTAAGAGAGGAAAGATGGCTCTATCCTTCTTTATCCTTTAGCCTTTATTTAACCTTTACAAAATAGAGAATAAAATGCCAACAATTCTTCTTATTTGCTCTGACCCTAAAAAGCTCGATCGAATAAAATCAGCTATCAATATATCTCTCTACGACCTGATAGTTGTTACCGCAGGTACGGACGCTGTAAAAATTATAGAAGATAAAAAAATCGATCTCATTATTAGTGATATCGATATTGGCCATTTTGATATTTGGAAATTAACAAGACTTATTCGGTCAAACTTGTTTAAAATTGAGAAAAATATTCCCGTGGTTCTTTTAACGCAGGTTATTCCAGTTAATTTGACCCAAATTACAACCCGCGACTTTGGTATTAACAATTTCTTCACTTACAACCAAATCGAATACTTATCTTCTTTAATTCCACAACTTTTGAGCGATCCAGATAAGCATCTCGACAAACCATCTGCATTAGTTGTTGAAGACCATACAAACAACGCCCAACTAATCAAGCGAATTTTGCAAAGTCGGTTTGATGTGGAATTGGCTAATAATGGTGAATCAGGTTTAAAAAAGTGGGAAGAAAATCGCCATAATATTGTTCTTCTGGACGTTATGCTCCCCAAACTTTCAGGCAGTGGCGTATTAAGTAAAATTATGTCTATAGATCCTGAGCAGCTTGTTATTGTCATTACAGCTCATGGAACATCTAAAATGGCTCGTGAAATGATGCTCAGTGGTGCAACTGATTTTATATCAAAACCATTTAAAGCCGAAGAACTTCGTTTAGTTTGTGAACTTTCTTTTAAAAGAAAAGATTTTCTTGCTTGGAACAAATACTGTGAAAATCTGCAAAACTAATCATAAAGAAAAACGTCCCAAATCTTCGCTGTTATCTCTGCGGCAGCAGTTGCAGCTTCATTAGCTTTTTGCATCCATTGGTTTTCCGGATTCGCTGGTAACCAGGTTATTTTATGTGGGTACCACTGGAGCTGATATTTCGGATTGAAACTAAAAAGCTTTATTTCACAAGGTTTTTTCAACTTCTTTATTATTTCCTGAAGAGCAATCATTTCTCTTTTTTTGAGCGTGCCTTGAGCAGAACCGGACATTTCTGATATATGTCCCTTCCAGCACAGAATAGCTCCCCACATAGATAAATTTTCTTGTCTTCTGTCTAAAGCCAGACAAGGGTGAAAAAAATAAATTTCTATCTGAGTTCTTTGTATCATTCCTTTAGAATACTGCAATTTTTTCCTTTTATTGCGCCAAAATAAGCTTCAATAGGCTTTGTTTTTACCTCTTTCTTAATATCAAAGCTGTGAGATCATATTTTCATAGGCGGACTGGAGAAACTGATGAAGAAAATTGTTTGGTTTGTTTTTGTCTTTTTTTGTCTTCCTGCAATTGTCTCGGGCAATGCCAGCTTTACTGGCGTTGTTGTCAAGGTCATTGATGGCGATACATGCGATATTCTTTGCGAGGGGGCAACCACAACAAGGGTTCGTCTGGCTGAAATTGATTGTCCTGAAAAGGGCGGGCAGCCCTATGGTCAAAAAGCAAAAGAATTTGTCATAAAAAACGCAGCTCAAAAAAGGGTGAGGGTTGATGTGAGAACGATAGACCGTTATGGAAGAACTGTTGGGGAAATATTTCTTCCTGACGGCACCAGTTTAAATCGTTTACTGGTAGAAGAGGGGTATGCCTGGTGGTACCGGAAATACTCTAGCGATTCCAGCCTTGGTCAATTAGAACTGGACGCAAGATTGAAAAGGAGGGGGTTGTGGGCTGACAAAGATCCTGTAGCTCCTTGGGACTGGAGAAAGAAAAAAAGATGAGTCTCACCTCAATAGGAATAGACCCTGGTTCAGACTATCTTGGTGTTGGTGCGGCACGTGTTGATATGTGCGGTAATTTTACTCATGCGGAGCTGCATCGTGTTCGGGTTGCGGGCCGCTCTCTTGAGTCGTCGGTTGCAATGGTTGGGCAGATTCTCACTCCCTTGATAAATGGGGAAACAATTTTGTCATACGAAATGCCACCTCCGACCACACGGAAAGACACAAGGCATGGCTTTCAGACACCTATTGGTTTCAGGCTTGGTCTGATTTCAGGGGCCATTGTCAGCCCATATCTTGCGAAGGAGGGGGTAGAGGTCCGGGAGACAACGGTTGCTGACTGGCGGAATAACCTCCTGTTGTTTACAGCGGTCAACGGGCCGAAGGTGGCGCGGCCCTCTCGAAAGAGGCTAGTGAAAAACAGACACGGAAAGCGTGGACCCGTATTACAATCTCCCCTGACGCCGGTAGAATCAGGAGGGTGGATAGGAAAGTACAGTTGTGGTCATCAAGTCGATCTACCTAACCTTAATGCTGTCAAAAAAGCCTCTCAAGTTTGCGTTCTTTGTGTTCGGGAGAAGTCAGGCCCAGAAGACGCAGCCAAGGCTGTCAGGGATGCTTGGAAATGTCTTGCTTGTCAGGTGATTCAAAAACACTTTCCACAACAGTATAAACATCTTGTTTTGGCGGCTCGCAAGGCTGCGCGGACTAATCCTTTAGACCACCGTCTCTCTGGGGTAGCAGATGCCTGTGAGGCACTTTGTATCGCAATGGCGGCTCTCCCACGAATTACTGAAATGAGAAAGGTATCTTGAAGTGCTTGGTCCTAACAAGGTCGACCTAGAGGAGGTTATTCACTACCTGGTATCGCATCCGAATAGCGAAAAGCCAAGAAAACTCCTTGTCGTAAAGGGACGCTGTAATGATTGTCTGTTTGAGGCTACAGGGATAAACGATCCTGATTTATCGACGAAGCTAGATCTTTTCCGGTTTGATGGGCAACAATTCTCGCGGTATGAAAGTGCATCGATAATAAATGTGGTTAAAATGTCTCCGGCGACTAAAACCATTGATTGTCGCTCCAAGAGAAATCCTCCTTCCTATTCAGATTTTCATGCTCCGATGGTCAAAAAACATTGTGGCGAAAAGGTCTATTTTCGAGTGATCTACGATCGCAAAGATGAGGCAAAGGGGCTCGGTGCCAGCTGGGATCCAGAGGAAAGGAAGTGGTATGTTTTTGCCAAGTCTCCTGAGTTGAGGAAAATAAATAATTGTTTCCATCGAGCAACAGAAATCTAACTCAAATCTTTGCCGATATTTTCAATTCTGGTGGCAATTTTGGGGAAAAGAAACAAAAAGAGCTCATCGTAGCGAGTATCTCGATGGTACTCTGGGTCGTTATTTTTCACTCCCTCACAGTAGGCCGCATATTTTTTCTGAAAAGCTGGCCGTTGCTTAAATTCTTCTTTATGCCCAAATGCGCCAATCCCCCAAAGGATCATTTGACTGAACTGTTTACGAAAGTTCTGCGTCACATCGACCAGGGCAAAAAGGTTTTGTTTAGTATGGATCGATTCGCCTCGCTTTAGGGAATATAGAAGATCGAGCAGTTTTTGAGAATGAGAGGTCATGAAATCTTCCGGAACATCCAGGTAGCTGCGCATCTCGGCAATGAAAGACTGATCTCGTGCAGACCTAATCTCGGGTTCAAGACTTTCCCGTTCTTCACACCAATATTGTTCGAAGCCTTCGCGGAGGCTTATTAGCTGAAGATCTTTAAGTTTCTGGTTATAGGGAAACCAATAGGCCTGCATCGTTTCGCGGTCGAAAATCAGATCATCGAGATCTACATCACGGCAGCGCCATAGCTCCTTTAGGGTACCGTTTTGCAGATACGGTTCTTTGTAGTGGCATTCAAAAACAAGAGTGCTTTTGGATTGCGACAAAGCGCATGTCCGCTCGTTAAAAACGAACAGGTTTTTTTGGTTTCCAACGTAAATATCTTTGGTAGTAAAAATATTTGGTTGAAACTGATTGAAGACCCAGAAGATAAAGGTCCCTTTGCTGCGATAAAAATCCTCCCTGGCTACAATGACGTCCAGGAAGTCTGTTGAAATTTGAATTTCAAAAACCAGCTTAATCTTATTTCTTAGACAAGCAACGTCAGGTCGTCGGCGTTCTTTTCCGCGGTCTTCGTGGAACTGTGTCTTTTCAATTTCAACTGTTTCGCTTTTTGGGTCTCTCCGAAGAATTTCAGCCAGAGTCTGTTTCATCTGGTAGTGGAGAGGACTTTCTTTCGCGCCATTATACTTTATACATCTGACAATCTCTTGCGGAAGGTCTTTGCCTGTTTTGTAGGGGCAATCAACGCTCGAAGCATAATGTTTGAAGTGTAGTCGGGTTTTGTTCCCCGGGTTGCCGCCCACGATCCGAATCGGCTCATGGCAGAGATCACATACCCAAAGCTTTTTTCCTTCTCGTTTAGCCTCTACTAAGACCCTGCGCTGGAGGTGAACTTCGTCAGCGTTGAGCGACAAATAGCTTTCAGCATTGATGGTTCTTCCGGTTTGCAGGTCAAGTACGAATGGAACAGAATAATTTTTCATCCTCCTCCTCCCAGGTAATAATTTTACTCAAATCCGGTGAGAAAATACCCCTCATTTTATGATCCTGCCCGTGACAGTTTATTTCATTGGTGTTGGAGCACTGTAGGCATTTTTTCTTCAATTGCTGATGGCACACAAAACCCAATCTAAGTTTTCTTCTCCTCTTCCCTTAATGTCATGACCATTCAAACGTTCAGAGTCTATCTCGAGAGGAATAATATCCACCACGACGGGGGAGGCGATCAATCTCTATTGCAATAATTTTTTTATACCGGTATCATACCGGTACTTGGTATTTAACTGGTATTTATAAGGAGAAAAATGATGGCCCGACCCGGAACCCCCTATGAAATGGTCAGCGCAGTCTGCAACCGCCTCGATGCAGATGGAATCAAGCCTTCTTATCGCCTGGTCGCCGCCGAGCTTGATGGCAACCCCTCAAAAAAAACCATCTTGGAACATATTGACCGGTGGCGAGATGAACAGAAAACAGCGGCGACAGTTCCAGGTCTTTCCGATGCGGTTGTTACCGCCTTGAAAGCGGAGATAGCTGCCCACCTGCAGTCCTATAAGGAGCAGGCCGAAATTGAATTGAACGAACTGCGGGAGCAAAATCAGGAAGCTTTGGAGGCTCTAGAAAGCACTGAGGAACGCAGTTATGCTCTGGAAACAGAAGTTAAAGAACTTAAGCAACAGCTTGCAGCACAGCAGCAGGAACATGAGCGTATAGCCGCTGGTGCCGCATCGACAATTGAAAACCAACGACAACAAGTTGCCGCCCTTCAGCAAGAGCGAGAACAACTCATTGCCTCCGGCGAGAGCGCCCGAACCGAAGCGGCCAGAGCGCAACTGCAGCTCGATCAAGCAGATAAGGCCGTCGCTTCTGCTGAGAAGCGTGAAGCGGAGATGAATAAGAAAATTGATAGACTGACCGCTGAAAAGATCGACTCGGAGAAAACCGCTGCTGTAGCCACCGCACGGGTTGAGGAGTTGAGCCAGGCCCGAACGGCACTGAAAGAAGAAAATCAGGCACTCAAAGTGGAACTGAAAGAGGCCATCAAGGAGGCTAAAGAGAAAGTTACGGAACAGAAGTCCGAGCTAGCCAGCGTGGTCGGCAGGTTTGAAGAGTTGCAGGCGCGGCTTGCTGCAGCCGAACAACGTGCTGCTGTTTTGGAAGCGGAAAAAACAAGGGATAGAAAAGAAGAAGGGGAGGGGAGGCGTTGACCGGTTGACATAAATTAAATGGTCCGCTCTGCATTCCTCCCAGAGATAATCGGGCCATTTCAGCAGAAGCGAGTCTATCCTTTACCTTCAAAAGGGACAGATCGTTGATTGTGGGCGAAATATGGAGTGCAATTTAGGCTGACAAGCCTCACACGAGAAACATTAGGTTTTCTGAGGAAAAGTCGTACACTTTTTTCCGTTTGATGGGCACTGCAGCTCTTTCCAGAGTTTCTAGTGAAGTGGTTCACTGTCTTGCCTAAAGGGGTTGATCGACTGAATTCTTTCCAGTTGATTCCGGTAGAACCATTCCACCGCTCGCTCATATTCAAGGCAGATCGAAGCCAGGCGTTTGTTCGATTCTTTCAGGATGTCCTCAACCGACCACTCACAGGTTAGGTTAACCCCCATCCAGCTTGCTGTTTGTTTGAGTTCTTCAGCGACCTCCCTGGTGAGATCCTCGTAAGAGAGATCATGAAGCTCAGGAATGGTATCAACGAAAGACAAAAAGTCACTGTTGAGTTGCTTGTATAGACCGGTCGTAAAGAGGTCGGTGACTATTTCGCCAAGGTGTGTTGCCTGAACGAGTCTTCGGGTTGTGTCGTCGCCATCGTAACTTTGCGGATCGTGGTGATGTTGCATAACGGCTAGAAACGAGTCGGGGAAATTCCAACGTTTGGCAGCGGCCGCACCGAGCTCCGTGTAATTGAATCCAAAAACCTTCTGTTCGATTTCCCGGATCGGGATATCCGTCTGCTGACTCGTTTCCAGGACTTCTCGATATTTTACCGGCATCGCATTGGCTAACAGAATAATCCCAAGGTTTGCCAGTAGTCCCGCGGTAAACCCCTCTTCCGCAATCCATGGATCGGTTCTCTCTAAAATACGCCGTGAGGCGATCGCGGTCGAGAGCGATGACTCCCAAAATTTGGAAAAATCAAGCAAGCCACTTTTGGGAGGAGTTAGCGAAACGGTGAGTGCTAAAGCTAGAACTTGTCGATTGCCTAAAATCGCAATTGCTCGCTTTGCACTTGTGACGGGCTGGCTTGGTGCAAAAAGCGGGGCGTTGGCGGCTTTGATTATTCTTGCTGTGAGAGAGGTGTCTTGAGTAATGATGCGAGCCATGTCATTGGCAGAAGCATCCACTTTCAAAGAGAGAATCTTTATCGCAACAGCTGGAAGGCAGGGTAAAATATCGGATTGCAGAATATCATTTATGCTGGTTTTCTGACTCATGCTTCCCCCAGTAAACTCTACGTTTATTTCATATTCGTTAAAATAAATAAACTATTTATCATCTGACTTCTCACCTGTAAATAGAAGAAACCAAACAATTCGGATGATTGCACGATTTACCTCACACTTTGGTCAGAGTGTAAGGTTTTGAGAATAAGGCGATCATGTTTTGGATTTGGTTGGGAATATCTTCACGCTTTTTAGATCTGACAATATCCAATCAAGTTCTTGTGGTTAGGTGGTCCCAAGGTAAAAATCCTGGCGGATTTTTAAGGGGCTTGTTTGATTTCTATGGGGTTTATGGGGAGATGATCTCGGGCGCGAAGCGCCCAGGGCTCTTGACATATAGAAATTGATTGGATATTGTCCAAGTAGGACAGGGGCATTATAGGAGGGCTTCCGTGCTAGACAGTCATGAGCGGACTATAAATGATTTTGTATATGTCCGAAGCGAACTAAGAGACATTCTTCTTGATGGAGAAGCGTCAGGAGGGTGCGAGGTCGTGGTGGTGAAAAATGATGCCCTTCACCTGGAACGTTGCAAATATCTCTTCTGGATCAAGGACGGCGGGTCGTTTCAGGAAATGGTTCGTTTACACCTCCGGCGACTGCAACGACTGCATGGTTACCTAACCGATTTTGGCCTTGATCTTCGGACCAACCAGGGCTTGTGGATGCCGGCAATCGCCGACAGTGAGCATGGTGATGTTCAGATCAACATCATGGTGTCGAAAGACAACTGGGTGACAAAAAATCTTACCCCTCAAGAGATCCATGACGATCTGGCGTCATCAAACAGGGCAGAGGTCAGGGCGCTGATCGATCGTGCGGCACAGAGCCACTCAGAGCTCCGCATTTGTCGCAAATCAGGGAAGGCTTATCGAGTCGCCGTGCGGGACGCTCATGGCAACCGACGAACCTGCGGTCTGAATCAATACTGCATTGCTCTGGGAGACAGGCTGAAGGTCGTTATGGCCGATAACCGGTACCGGAAAAAAAGGGGAGATGCCTGGCGGGGGGTGGAAGAGCCCTTGTTTAAATATTTAGGGAAAAATGGCTCAACCTGGTTCGTTTATCCCGGCCTCGAGCAGGGCATACTTTCCGAGTAGACCGTGAGTCAGACCTTCTTGTGCTCGTGATTCAACGTTTGCCAGCCGTGCTACCGAGAACCTTCTTTTCACTTTTTATTATGGTGGACCAGCGGGGGCATTTGAGCAGAGACTTACGGTTTGGTCCAACGACCCGATAGTATATCCGACCATCTTTTGATAGAGTGCCATAATCTCAAAAGTTGTAAGGACTTCAGAGACCCCTTTTGGAGCAACTTATGAGAAGTGCAAGCCAGCGGAAAATTGCCTCTGCTATGGGTTGTTAAAAAGTCCATACACATGAGATAACTCTTTTGGATTCTACCCCGAATTTTGACGGTGCGGCAGAATTGATCTATATTTCGAGAGTGCTGTTGGACGTAAGTTGCTGGAGGGGCGGTCTTGAAATTAGACTCTGATTGGGAGCAAAAAAGAAGGCTCGTACTATCACGCGATAAGAATTGCTGTACCTTATGTAACGTACTGTGCTCTGGAAGAAATGCCCATGTTCACCATCTGATACCTCGCGCTTCCGGTGGAAGCGATAGTCCAGAAAATTTAATCACATTATGTAGCGGTTGCCACGCCTCATACCACCCTAACTTACAAGCATCTCTTGCAAGACGAACTATTGAAAAATGGGGAATTCGTCTTGCGAAATGGCTTGATCGTAATTGTGACCTCCCCAAAATTGATGAGTCTTTAGGGGCAGCCTTAAGGTTAATGGGTTGCAGCCATTTGTACCCAGTGCAACTTGAAGTTGTGCTTGCGGCTCTAAGCGGCAAGTCAGTTTTATTAGTTAGTCCAACAGGCTCAGGGAAAACCCTATGCTTTCAACTTCCAACGCTATTAAGGCCAGGCTGTTCTTTTGTTATTTCACCCTTAAAAGCACTGATGAGCGAACAAGTCGTAGAATTACATAGAAAACAAATACCTTCGAGTTTCGTAAATGGAGACTTGAGTCCAAAAGAAAAGTCTCTTAGGTTTCAATTGCTCCAGAGCCATGTATTGAAGTTTTGGTATTGTACCCCTGAACGTTTTGACAAAAGAATGGTTCGTGAAGAAGAGATTAGGGAAATTATTAAGGTTCAGCCGACATTTTTTGTTGTTGATGAAGCTCACTGTATCGATCGTTGGGGGCGTGACTTCAGACCAAACTACAGTCGGCTAGGCGCTGTACGAAAAGCTTTAAACAATCCTCCCGTTCTAGCTTTTACGGCAACTGCTGGGAAAGATACTCAGAGACGCATATTGGAGTCTTTGGGTGAGCCTAAAGCGAAGGTTATTGTAACCGGTGTTGACCGACCGAATATCGCTTTATCAAGGCTCATGGTTTCCGATTTTGAAATACGTATTAGGATAACACACGCCCTTTTGAATAAAGTACAAAATGGGCGAGTGATGATTTTTGTGCCAACCGTTAAAATTGGTGAAAAAGTACAGGAAGGATTGCGAAGATTTCAGCAAGACATCCCCTTCTATCACTCTAAAAATGGCACTGCTAACGAGCGAGACACCATTCTAGGTAGATTTACTGGGCGCATTAACCCTATTTTGGATGCTGTGATTTGCACAAATGCTTTCGGTATGGGGTTAGATGTTCCCGACGTTCGCTTGGTTATTCATTGGCAATACCCCTCCTCTGTGGAAGACTATTTGCAGGAATTCGGCCGGGCTGGTAGAGACGGCAATCCATCATTGGCTCTTTTGTTTACTGCCCCGGATGACGACAATCTTTTAAAATTTATGGCGGGCTTGACTGTAAAGCAGGCCGATATAGATCCGTCATCCAAAAAGGAAGTTCTAATCGCTAAGCATAGAATAATTAGGCAAATGAGGGATCTTGCCTTAGATTCAAAATCATGCTTCCGATCTGAGGTAATCCAATATTTCAGAGACGATTCTTCACCTCCCCAAAAGAGCCTGTCGTTGAAAATAATTGAATGGCTCTTTATGCGTCCCGAACGAAGGAGAAGTCGAAAAGCTTCTAAATCCCGATGTTGTGATAAATGTGCAATGGTTTCGACTGAGAACATTCTTAGGTGGGCCGATTTTGTACTAAATGACAATGGAGGAAAGTGGAAGCCGAAAGAAGAGGACGGGACTGCAGGTTGTTTGTGGTTTTTTGTGATTTTGATCATAGCCTTTATGGCGATAAAGATATTTTTTTAACCGAGAAATAGGCTTCTCAAAAGTAGTGAGTTAAGGCTCACGGCCCAGAGATTTGAAGCATAATTTGGCCCTCTTTTCTCGACCTAATTTCAGGTAGTTAGAGGGCCTTTTTGCTGGTTCCCCATTGTGGAACAATATCTGAGAAGTTTTTTACAGGAATACTTCAGTATTATCAGTCAGGTAGAAGCTTACTGACGCTGACCTAGCGAAAAATGGTTGGAGGGAGCTTAAGCGTAACCCGATTTCTTGGGGTTTTCCGATTATCTGCCGTTCAGATCCCCATACATTTGAGACACATTAGCTAGAAGTTTTGACAGTAGCAGGATTTTCTCTGAGATGCTGTGGTCGACTAGCGTTTGATTTGTTGTTAGTTTATAGAAGTTAAAGACAACTAGGCCCTGATTGAGAATGAAATGGAGGGGTAGGACGATGGGCAAACTCTGTCAAGAATATTGGACACTTGAGAAAGTACAGTCACTCACAAAAGACTACACTCTTCGTTCAAAGTTTCAGGATGATCACCAATCAGCTTATTGGTGGGCTAAGAAGAATGGCCTTTTAAACGAGGCGTTCCCTCACCTTAAACCTATCTGGAAAAAAGGGCATTGGAACAAGAAAGAAAACGTAATCGCCGAGGCTTCCAAATATAATACTAAGGCTGAATTTCGTACTGCTTGTCGACAAGCCCATGATGCAGCAAGGAAAAAAGGCTGGATCGATATCTTTGATATTTTTGAAGCCCTTCCTAAGAAGGTGAAATGTGATGACAAAACTGCTGTTCTCACTGAAGCTAGAAAATATAAGACAAGGCTGGAATTTCAGAAAGGTTCAAATAGCGCTTGGCGTGCTGTCAAAAGAAACGGCTGGGAAGAAGCTTTCGTACATATGGAAGTAAAAATGAGGACGGACGGATACTGGGAAAACTATGAGAACTGTAAAAATGCATCGCTTCAATGCACTAGCAAAATGGAAATGAGAGAACGTTTCAGGACCGGGTATGAGACTATCAAAGTAAAAGGCTGGGATGAGCTTTTTGATCACATGACAGACCCGAGAAGTGGACAACAAGCGCACAACATTGCTGATGAGGCCAAGGGAAAAGGCTGGTGTTTGGAGACAATTCACCCCGTCGCGTTGAAGTATAAATATCGCAGCCAATTTGCAAAAAAACGGCCGGCTGTTTACAAAGCTGCGTCAGAGCTTGGGTTTTTAGATGAAGTTTGCAAACATATGGAGCCTCTCGGAAATCACTTCAGGCGTTCAATCTACGCGATTGAGTTTGTGGATGGTTCAGTCTATGTCGGACTGTCGTACAATTTGAGGACCAGAATAAATCAGCACAAGAGAAAATCTAGTAATCCTGATGTCAGAAAGCGTATGGAAGAAAAAGTGAAGTATATACTTGTTGAGCATGCGCTTTTACTCTCACCAGAAGCCGCTCAACTTGAAGAAAAAAATGTCGCCCAAAAATACGTCGACAGAGGGTACAAGCTTCTAAATCGAGGCAAGCTCGGCGGGGGAGGAAGTTTAGGTAGCGGTGGTAGTAACAGAACAGAAAAACGGCGCGAGGAGCTTCATGATGTCAAATGGAGTAAGCCAAAAGTTCTTGACGTTGCTAGACGGTGCAAAACTCGAACTGAGTTCAAACAGGAATTCAGCGGCGCGTGGAGACATGCCCACCATCATAAATACTTAAAAGAGATCCAAAACATCATCCCTCCCGCCACGAAGCCAAATGGGTATTGGATGAACGTGGACAACATTGTTGCTGTCGCTAAGGATTGCAAAAACCGCTATGAGCTTAGGCGGAAGTATTCGTCTGCGTATAATCGAGCTAAAGAATTCAAATTGTTGGATGAACTGTTTCCCAAGTAAAGCGTGGCCAAATGTCGCCAAGCTTATCGGTTTGAGTAGCCGCCAGTCGAGCAAACATTTTATTGATTCAAAACTCGTGATTTAATCTCACGGCCCCCGATATATGGAACATAAAATCGGCCCTTTCGCTTTGCTGTAATTTCGGCAGCTTAGCGGGAGGGCTATTTTGATATGACTTTTGAAACGGTTCTGATGAAAATAGCGGTGTGATTACCGCTTGGTAGAGAGTTTAGCTGATCGCTTTGCTGGTGATTCCGGTCATTATGACCTCAAACCCTGCCAGCCAGGACGCTTTGCCGTCCAACAGGTTCAAATATCTGAGATGGGCATAAATCGGCGATCCCGTAATCTCAGATATTGTCTCCAATTCATTCTCAAAGTTGGGTCACGAAAAATTCGTTAAGTTGGCCAGAATTTTCACCTACGGGGTGATCGGATTAAACCGTAAGTTTCTGTTCAAATGCCCCCGCTGGTCCAATAATCCTATTTGATTTCTGCAGCACCTATCAGGAGCAATTGTTTGCCCAGCGTCCCGGCAACAGCGATGGCCAGCTTTTGATTGCCGATAGAAATTGTTTGCATAAAGCCAGACCATTTTCACTTTCGATTTTTTGAAGCATCGTTCTGGTTTAATGCTTTGACTCGTTTTGTCGATGCTGGTAAATTTCCGGTAAGCAGTTCCACCTGCTTGTTTAGCCCACCACCATTTGGTGAGCGAAGACGGTTGCGTCAGTGGAGCATTTCTTTTGGCGAAGAGCGACCTTTTCAACTGGGAGTTGCTTCGTGGGCTAGGCACTTCTGTAGGTTGAGAGGATTTCTCTTATGCTATATTTCCAGTCTTTCCCATTCCCTAACGGCTCAACTGTCGATCAGACGAAACGTAATGCCAAGCGTGAACGCTCTGCGAGAGATGTTTCTTTAAGCTCTGCACTCGATTCGCTTGGGTGTGTGGCTCTTGGTTTTCCAGAGGGCATAATTCGCTGGCCATTTGCACTTAGAGCTTTAGAACATGCGTCCAGGCTTTGCGGAGCCCTCAAGGAAGAGAAGGGGTTTAAGTTTTCGCGTGAAGCGATTGATGTTTTTTGTTCAGGAACGATAGCCTTGCTGGATGTTAAGGATGCAGATAGATTCAAAGATACAGGGCCCTGGGTTGAGGATTATGACTTACATCATTTACTGGTTCCGTCACTGTTAGTTCTTCTGGCGTTCGATGAGGCAAATGAACAGGGCCGGGAAATACCTACTATTGCGGATCTTGACGTAATAGCCGACTGGGAAAGTTTTATGGGGTATTGGCCAATGTGCTACCGTTACAGCGGTGATAGACAGTTTAAGAGTCCGGATGAGGTGATTAAAGAGATTTGTGAGCGTAACTTTTTCCCGCCGCAGTATGTTTGTGTCGACGGAAGAATATATGACTGTTTCGCAATGAACAATCCTTCAGGGGTAATTCAGCTTTAGACACATTTTGGAACGGCAGTTGGGCATACCGGCTGCCGTTCATTTTTTTGAGGTTGACCGCAGAGGGCTGCTCACGAAACGGAATTTTTTGTACGCTAAGGCCTGATTCTCATTCGTAAGGGGTTGAAATTCTATACTTTTTCATCCTTGCCAGACAAAAACCCTGTCAAGGCCAATGTCCCGCTAGCAATTCCTAGTCTCTCTTAAAGAAATCGACAGGCAAAGCAGATTTGGTTGATAGAATCAGATCATCCAAGCTAACCAGGGGTGTGCCTGAGGCGTCAACACACTGCCATAAATAGCGTGTGTCACGCATTTTAAATCGCCGGACAACCTGAACCTCAGAGGGGTCGAGAATTACAATGACCTGACCGCACTCTTTGTCTTTGCTCACTGATGAGAAAATGGCCCGCACACCTAAAGAGATAAGCTGGTTAGCTGCTCCATCTATGCCCATATCACGTTGCATTTGGAGGTATATCGGCCTGGGGTGAGGATAATAACCTCCTACGTCGAAGGCGCCTTTCAGCTTCGTCTGAAGGTGCCTGTTCTGCATCTCCAGAGGGTTCTCAATATGGAGCACCTCTGAAGGTGAGAGATCATATTCAAGCTGGTAAAGATAGCCTCCATCACCTTTACTCTTTATCATGTCGGCATATACGGACGCGCCCTTGGGACTGACATCTGTATAATAACCACGTCCAGCTTCGCATCCGCCTTCTCCCATTCTGAAACGACTCAAATTCGGGGTCTCGTAGAGTTGATTTGTCCCGTGCCATAACGGCAAGCGCACTCTGTCGGTTTTTTCCACTATTTTTCCTTGCGCAAGTAAAGCCGCAGTACCGGGTTCATAAATTTCCATTCCTTCTGTGTACGGTAAATGATCTTAGTCTGAGCCAGCCGATCGAGGGTTTGTGTGATAGCTGACGGGTTGTGCGTATCGCACAGAACCATGAATTCTTTCGAGGTTGGTTTCTCACCACCCTGGACGGCAAGTGCCTCCAGCACGCGCGTTTGAAAATCCGTCAAGCGGGCCAAGATTATCTGGAAAGACTGGTTCTCACGTGAAATAAGCAGATCGATTGCAGCAACGATATGCTCTTGTCCTATTCGTGTTCCGGGTTCCGTTGAGCTCCATAGCGCCTCACAGAACTGTTGAACATCTCCAGTTATCCATCCCGCTAGCCGAAAAATCTTTTTTAGAAGTTCCTGGCTGACTTGCCTTTCTCCTGTCTCAAATCGACTGAGCAGAAATGGGGCAAACTCAGTGTAGGTCAATGAGCCAACAGATAGCGGTATCGCGGACTTGAAGAAGGGGGAGGAGTGAGAAGTGAATATCTCCTCCATTTGATGCAGGATGCTGCCTGCAAAGATGAAGGGGATTTCCGAGGCATGTTGAATTTGTGATCTTAGTTCTGCAATTACGGAATCGCTTTCTTGAATCTCGAGTATTGCCTGAAATTCATCGACAACAACAACCAGAGGTTTGCCGGAATGAGCTTTTTTGAGCAAGCCTATGATCTGCTGTAGATTTCCTTCGGACAAGGCAATCGATGAGTCGACGGTGAGCGTAGGCATTCCGGTGATAGGATCTACAGTTAGGGAAGGGCGGAGGGTAGAAATGCTTTTGAGGAACCGTTCGAAAAACCCTGCCTTTTGCTCCATCGCTCCGATTGCGTAAAGAAACTTTCGGCAAAGTGCGTCGACTGATTTGATGTTCATCAAGTCAACCTGTAGCGCACGATGGCCTTTCTGGCGTCGAATCGCCTCGTAAATCAGACTGGTTTTGCCAACCCTCCGTTCGCCATATACGACAATGTTTTGGCTTGATTCTATGTGGTCTTGGATGTCTTGAATTAGACGCTCTCGACCACAAAAGTCCTCTCCTGTGACCACGGAACCGTACTTGAAAGGATTCATAATTACCCCTTAGCTATTTATAGTTATCACTATTATAGCAATTGCTGAAATAGTAGCAACTATAACTAAGTAGCAGTAATTTTTATCTCTACCATCAGTTTCTGTCCCACCCTGCCGGCGATTTTGACTTCCTCTATATCTGATCGGTCTATTCCAAAGAGATCCGAAATAATATCCTTAACGATATTGGTTGGAGAATGCGTGTACTTGCTTGGCTCGCTTCTCTGTCCGTTATGCCTATAGGCCCAGGCTTGCCCCTTTCTGTCAAACACATGGATCTGATCTCCTCCTTGGTTTTCCGGGCGGCGATCTAAGCGGTAGGTGTAGCCTTTCTTCCAAAGCTTTTCTTTCCCTTCTTCCAAGGGCAGGTTTATTCGGTTCCCGGAAACTCCTGGAGGGTTTTTGATCACTACTTCAGTTATTCCGTGCAGGCTATGGATTTCTAGAAAGTTTTTAAAAGTTAGCATCTTACGATCAACCTAAAATGTAGCGCACGTAGTGACTCCAGTTGCAATCTTGGACAGGGGAGCATTAAAATTGAGATCTGCGGCTTAGGTCCCGGCAAGCTATTTCAAAACAACAATACGTTTTTCTGAAAACCGTTGGGCCTCAATTCGATCTTGGTTGGAGTTCCAATCGATATTTTGTTAAATCCAAATAGTCTAGATTGTCCCTGCAAACCCAAGTCATAACCTGCCCGGGGGGATTCGGTTTTTTTGAAAATGTCTGAAATACGCGTTCGTACTGCTCTGTCGTGCAGCAAGAGTTGCTAAATTGTTTCTGGTTGGTCTTCAGGCCCGCCAGATTGTGATGTTCAAGCTTAGACCGAAATACTGTAACTGTTTGATCAGGGTTAAGCGCAAAAAAGAAGTAGTCTTCTGTCTCTATCATGGTTTTGAGGACTGCCCTAACAATGGAATTCTCAGGATTTACAAGCCCGTGGTAGGTTTTGTAACCGTAAAAGTCAAAAGCAAAATGGAGCACAGGCCCACCTTCAGTCCCTAGTACCGAATGACCGAAGCGAAAACCTTGCCGGGTCGAAATAGCAGGGATAGGGGCTTCTGGCCTCAGAGCGATAAATCCACAGATTTCATTCTGCGCTTCCACGTAACCAAGCGCAAAACATGGTGCCGTTGCAACCATCAAATCTTGGATAAATAACTCGTTGAGCGCTAACGTGGACTGGTCATAACTCAAATCAACTCTCCCCTTATGCATAAATATTCAATAGGCCGAAGCTCTCTATTCAGTCATATGCGTAAAACAGGATATCCCAAAAGAGACAAAAGACGGAAAAGTTTTCTACAAGAAGAAACAGTCCGAGCTGGCAAGGTTAACTTGGCGCGGCGCAAACTTGGGATGGAGAGTAATGGATCTATTGGTGAAATGTAAAGGCAGAGAGGTCTATCTAGATCTTGTTATTGAAAACCAAGCCTCCGGATATAACTTAAAATGCAAGCGGTGTGACGAATTTATCTTGATGAACTACGACTGCAGCGCAAGGCTGCGACACGGCCGGTATGCCGACCCACAACGAAGGTGGTTGCTGCAACGACCTGTAACATAAGGACACCCGACATTATGCCGATCGAGCCTTCGAGCCAGATCATAAATGAAAGTGAGCTGATCGCTGCGAGTGAATAACATCCCAGCTCCCTGACCAAAGACCTCTCTTTCCGGGCATTTACGCCAAGAATCAGCAACAGGAAAACCAAAAGGGCTGCAGGTAGGACCTGGCTGCACAGGGCTGCAAATATTTGTCCCCAGTTACCATAACCAACAAACCATTCGGTAGGGGAGAGAACGGCCGAGAAAACAAGAAGCGCGAAAGGAAGCACCAAGAAGCCTATCATAAGGCGTTTGGAGATTCTTGGTATTTTACTTCCCTTGACGAGATAATGTCCGGCCGCTGCCAAAACAACTAGGTGAAAATAGAAAGCACCGCTGAGGAAACTGTTCATCCAGTCTCCCTGGCCAACGATTGAAAGTGAATCGGCCAATACAAAAAGACCGGTTCCGAGCAGAGAGCCAATCCAGAGATCCGGTCTTTTTAAGGGGCTATCAGAGTGCATGGCATCCTCCCTAATGAAACAGGTAGTGTTTCATTAGGATAACCGGAAGCCATTGTTTTTTTTGGGCCAAGTACAATGATTAGTAGTTGCAACTTTCAGGCTTTTTCGTTCCTAGGAGGGGTTCCCAACGTTCCTTTTTATCCAACATTGGGGCTCGTGATGTCATGTCAAACAAGGCAAGGGCCAGATAAATTGTCAGAAAGACATGGTTGGGTGGAAAGATTATTCGACCAACATAAAGTAGAAGAAAAATTGAAGCCATCTGGAGGCCAATAGTTCTTAGAGGGATAAGCTTTTCGTCTCTCATGCGTTGAGTAAAAATAGCTTCTGCATAAACAAGCAGTGAAAAAAGCAAAAAGATAAACGGGGCGACAATGGATAGGTGAGCAAGGGCTTTGGTTTCCCAAAACCCTTGCTCATTGGCCCACATGGCAAGAGCAAACAGGCCAAGAGAGACGATCAACTCAGCTGCGATAAAGGTCCTGTTCCACTTCAGAAACTCTTGCCGGAAAATGTGGGTAATTACCAATACCCCAGCCGTTAAGGCAAAAAATGCGCGCCCCTCGATCTCTGCAAAGGTCTCAATAGATATTCCGAGAGTTGAAATTTTGTGCCCCGCACTCAACGCAGCGGCAATTCCAACACCAAGCAATATTCCAATCCACAGATCCAGGTGGCGCTTGATAGGGGCGGGGGTCTCGGCAGTTTTGCTCATAGTTTCTCCCAGTTGTTGCGGATTACCTGATGTCGCCCTTGATAGCATCGATAAAGGCAGAGGCTACGCCTGCATCGTTTGACGCGAGATAGAACAGAAGAACCGCAACAGCAGCGAACAGAATCATAAAATAGCCAAAATTTAACGTCGGTTCAGTGTAGATTGTTGCCCCGTTTCGGGTTTGCTGTATATCTTCCGCTGTAATTTCTGGCGAAGCAGTTTTTTTCAATAAGAGGAAACTGAAAAAACTTACAATACACATAATAACAAGCATTTTTAAAGATGTGGGGTTTTTAATCAAAAAAAATGAAAGGGAGCAAATAATTCCTGCGCTCATGCTGGCGTACTTGTTTAGTGTGGAAATTTTGTCTGTGTCGACCTTCGACGCTCCAAACAGGTAGTTCATTCCGGCAATACCGAACAGGGGAGCGCAGGTTGCGGCAACCACGCCTAAAACAACCGATGAAGCGATGCCGATACGCATCATGCCGCCAGGGAGAAAGGTGGCTCCGATCAGAAGCAACAGAACCAGGGAACTCCATAGATTGGTTTTTGCCGCGAGTTTTCGCAGATCGTCAATCAGGTTGTCATTGTGCAGGTGAGCGTACTCTACGACTCCCAATGATTCGCGCAGAGCGATAAAGGCAACCAGACCAAACACGGGCCAAGAATAGCCACGAGCAGCGATTTCACCGAGGGGTAATAATAACAAGATGGACAAAAAGACGGGAACCGGTGCAAATCCATTCTTGTAGAGCCCATACATAACACCGGTCGTCAGTCCGATCTGGCTGGCGTTGGGACGTTCTTCTTCTACTGAATCTACGGTTGCAGTGTTTTCGCTCATTTAAAAAAATCCTTTCTTGTTGTTTTTCTCAATCCCCTTTTCAACTTCTTTGGCGAATTTTTTCTTTTCCGATTCCGGTATGCTCTCCCAGACCCGTTCTGCCAGACGAGGGAAGGGGAGCGTTTGCACCCAGATCTTTCCTGGGCCTGTGAGGTGTGAAAGAAAAATCCCCATGCCACCGAAAAGCATATTGTTGATGCCTTTGACTTCTTCGACGTGGATCTTGACACTCGCTTCCATAGCCGCGAGGCAACCGGTGTCAACCTGTACTGTTTCGTCCGCGGCAAGAGTTCGCTCAACAACCTGTCCGCCGACGTGAATAAACACCCGGTTTCCAGACGGAGCCTGGATGGACTGCATGCAAAACCCTTCACCACTGAAAAGACCGCTCATAAGTTTCTTTTGAAAGTGGATCGTCAAGCGACAGCCGGGTGTGCCGAACAAAAACGCACCTTTTTGGGCAACGATTTGCCCCTTATGGTCATCAAGGTCAAAAGGAACGATTGTCCCGGGGAAAGGAACCGAGAAGCTTACATCCTGGTCAACATCGTAGGAGTTGTTCCAGAATTTGGTGACAAACGGTTTTTCTCCGGCCATCATTCGTTTTCCGGCTGCCATAACTTTTGACATCACTGACTCATTGAATGGGTTGCCGTCGCCCGGTATCGTTTTCATGTTGATTTGGTTGTCTTTGATCAGCAGTGCGCCGGCTTCTGCAATGATGTCTTTGCGCGGAGGAAGTGTTACGGTCACGTAATGCCGGTCACCCGCGGGGTTTGAATATCTCAAGTCGTCATAAGCTCCCATAGTTGTCTCCACTCGGTAATAGAGTTCAGTTCATCTGTATTGTATTTATGCTTGTTGATTTTTTTGGTTCGATATGAGGGCTGCTTTTGCGGGTATTCGGAGGCAAATGGTTTTTCAGGATGTGCTAATTTTGATTTCGATAATTCCTGTTATAGAACGCAAAACTTTATGTTATAAATTTTTCCTGTTATTTTCTTTTGAGAATTCTGGGGTTTTGTAGAGGGTTTATGGTTCTCAATTCAGAAACACTGCGGGACAGTTATCAGGGTTGGCTTTCCGGTCAACTTACTGAAAGTACCCGTCGTCTTTATCGTGGCGATCTTGAAGATTTTTTTGGCGGTCCGCCCACCGTAGAGAAAATCTTGTCACTGACAGACGATGATCTTAAGGTTTGGCGAAACAGTGTTGTCCGAACTTCACCAAAAGACCTTGACGGTCTGGAGGCGTCCACTGTTAACCGCAAGCTGGCCTCTCTTTCATCTTTCTATTCTTATTTACACGCTAAAGGGTTGATTGCACGAAACCCCGCCTCACCTAAACTGGTCAGGCGCCCCAAACTGGCCGAATGGCAACCTCAATTGGGCCTTGTTCCTGCAGAAATGGCATCGCTTATTGCCGCCTGCCGAATCCAGGGAACCCGAAAATACTCTGCAGAAACATCTGCGAGAGACCTTGCCTTGATCACCCTGCTCTACACCGCCTTATTGCGAAGAACAGAAGCTGCCAATACCTGCTGGGGAGACATCAACAAACAAGCAGACCACTATGTTCTAGATATTCCGAACGCCAAAGGTGGCCACAGGCAGCGGGTGAAGCTTGAGCCTGTCGCTGTTCGACTGATTTACCAATATTTAGAGTGCCTCGGTGGAGAAAAAGTTTTTGAAGACCGCTTTTGTCAACCGATAGCTCGATGCCCCATTTTCGTGGCCTTGGATAATGCTCACCATTTCCAGCGCATCAGCGACCATTCGGTGAATTTAATCGTTCGTAAAAGGGCCGTGCTTGCCGAAATTCCTCATGGCAACAAAGTGACTGCTCACATCATGCGGCACACGGGTGTGACGCATATGCTGCTGGCGGGCAAAAACCCGATTGCGGTAAAGGAACTGGCGCGGCACAAAGATCTTTCAACAACAATGATCTATGCAGCCTTGGCACAAAGGTTTATGGAGTCGCCGGGGTATGTCTTGGGTGGCAACGTTGAGGACGTTCTCAATACTCTGCCGCCACCTAAATAAACTGTCATTGCTGTTTTATCTTCTGCTTAGCGTGGCACGTTGACCACAACTTCTGTTTTTGTTGAGTTTTGCATTGTTGCTTTCAATTTTTCATAAATTCCCTTGGGCTGGCTTTCTACGCCCTTTATTGATCGTGCTTTTTGTCGTCAGCCCGATGGTTCATCCGGGTGATTCCTTAGCCCAAAAAGCAAGAATCGCAGTCATCTATCCTAATTACCCTGCCCCCTATAACGCTATTTATGACGAAATCATTTCTGGAATAGAACGCGGAAACATCAATTTGAGCCTTATTCCGGTGGATGAAGGGGGGGAAGTTGCCGCAGCTCACATCTTTGAAATTGGCAACTTTGACGGTGCGATTGCTTTAGGGCAAAGAGGCCTTGATGTCTTTCCAGACCGCCCATCTCGTCCTGTCGTCGTTGGGGCTGTGCCCTGGATTCCAGATCATTTGTCCGGTGTTAGTCTAGCAACCGACCCACAGACGACTTTTAGCCTATTGGAAACTCTGGTCCCGTCGGTAAAAAAGATCTTTGTTGTCTATTCGGAGGAAGCGTTTGGCCCAATGATCCCCAAGGTCCTTGAAGCGGCCAGAGGATCAGGTCTTGAGCTTATCTCTCTTGAGGCAGGCAATTTACGAAGTGCTTTAAGAAAATATCGGGAGGTTCTGAATCAGTCTAAACCAGGTGATGCCATCTGGCTTCCTTTGGATTGGATTACAGTTGAAAACAGGCATGTTCTCCCGATGCTCCTTGAGGAGGCCTGGGATAAACAGCTTATCCTGTTTTCAAACAAACCAAGTCATTCTCGCAGCGGTGCGTTGTTTGCTTTGTTCCCTGACAATGTTGGGCATGGCGAAGAAATCGCTGACGCAATGGAATTGCTTTTACATAATCCTGAGCAACGAATCAATACCTCGACAAAATCATTGAGTGTTGGTGTGAACACCAGAACAGCAACCCACCTCGGTTTGTCCTTCACTAAAAAACAAAGAGAACTCTTTGATTTTGTCTTTCCGGTCAAATAGGCCCTGCCATGACTTCGCCAGCACATAAAACCAAAAAACCAGCTAAAGCCTTGGGGTTCAGGGGGAAACTCTTGGCTGTTGTTTCTTTGGGGATACTTTTTCTCGCCATAGCTATCACTCTGCTCTCCAGTTGGAAGACCAACAGAGGTTACGAAGATGCGACTAAAAAACAGGGTCTAAAGATCGTTGGCGACCTTGCTGAGAAATGTGTTTTACCTCTGCTTTATGAGAGTAAGGAGGATGCACTCGTTGCCCTTGAAAAGGTCTTAGGGTTTAACAACATCGTCGAGGCTAACCTTTATTTTAAAGATGGAACTCGTTTCCAGACTGTGGGCGATAGCCCGCATGGGCCTTTAGAAAAACAGAAGCCATGTATTCAAAAAGGCCCTTCCTTGTTCAGCAAGGATGAAATGCACTGGCATTTCTGTGCCCCAGTTACAGTCGGAGGTCCTTCAGTTGTTGTCGCGAGTCCATTTGACGACATGATGTATGAAAAACCCGATGAGGAAAAAGAGCTGTTGGGATTCGTGCAAATTGCGATCGACATGACCCCACTACATGAATTTCAGTATGAAATAATGATGAATAATATGGTGATTGCGATTTCTGTCGCGCTTGCACTTCTGGTGTTCGTCAACTGGGTCATCAACAGGCTGGTGAGGCCCCTCTACAGTCTGAGTGAGAAAATAAGGGGAGCACAGAAAGCAGTGCAACTCGAAGGGCCAAAAGAGATTGTTGCTATTGCCAGTGTCTATAACGACTTGATCGATGAGTTGAGCAACCAGAGGAAAATGCTTGAGGCCGAGGTCGTCATGCGAACCAAAGAGCTTGTGCAGGCCCGCGACCTGGCTCTTGCTGCCAGCCACTCAAAGTCCCGCTTTGTCGCAAATACCAGCCATGAACTTCGCACTCCCCTCCAGTCAATTATGGGCTATTCCGAACTCACCCGAGAACAACTCCTTGAAGAAGGTCGGGATGATATCGTTGAGCTATTAGATATTATCTGCTCTGACGCTGATCGCTTGCTGACCTTAATCAATTCCATCCTAGATCTTTCCAAGGCAGAGTCAGGTGAGATCGAATTAAAGCTTGCGTCTGAAGAGATCCATCATATTTTGAAAGAAGCAGCACAGAGCGTTCGACCACTCATGGACTTCCACAAAAACTCGTTGTCCATTCAGGATCGAACGAATAACTGTGGTCCGGTTCTCCTGGATAGGATGAAGATTCTGCAAATATTGACAAACTTGTTGAGCAATGCGGCAAAGTTCACAAAGGAAGGCCAAGTCACACTTACAGCAACCATTGAAGAGCATCGATTGCTGTTTTACGTGGCCGATACAGGGGTTGGCATTTCTCCTGAAGACCAAAAAGAAATTTTTGAAGCTTTTAAACAGGTCGAAGGCGTGGGTTCTCCTGAGTTGAGGGGAACCGGTCTCGGTCTGGCAATTACTAAACAATTTTGTTCTTTAATGGGTGGCGAAATCACAGTCGAAAGTGAGCTAGGTAAGGGTTCTGTTTTTAGAGTTGAACTTCCATTTAAAAAACCGATAGAGGGGTGACGATGAAAAGCTTTTTATTCATTCTTGTTTTAGTCTTAACCGCAGGGGTTTGCTTGGGCGCGTCTCCGCCCAAGGATTTTGGAATCGAATCCATGTATGAGGATGAGGAGATGATCAGCCTCGCAACGGGACGCAGCATGAAGCAACATGAAGCTCCGGCTGTTTCTACGGTAATCACGGCCAAAGACATCCGGGAAATGGGTGCTCGTAATCTCAATGAGATCCTTGAGACAGTTCCAGGTCTTCACATTGGACGTTCGGCTACAATCCGCCTCGACTCTGTTTACTCTATTCGTGGGATCCAGACAAACCGGAATCCTCATGTTCTGGTCATGCTGAATGGGGTTGCTATCAATGTGGGATCGACCGGTGGTCGCCCGGTTTTGTTTCAGATGCCTTCTGCTTCTATTGAACGAGTTGAGATTATTCGGGGGCCTGGCTCGGCCATTTATGGGGCGGATGCATTCTCTGGCGTTGTCAATATCGTCACTAAATCAGCAGACACGATTGATTCGAGCGCTGGTGTACGTGCCGGGTCTTTCGGGGTTCGCGATGCCTGGATCAATGCCGGACATGTTGTGGGTGATTTAAAGTTATCAATATCCGTGGAAGGGCAAAAGAGCGACGGTGATGATGGGCGTGTCATCAACCGGGATTACCAAACTCTCGTTGACTCTATGGTTGGCACAAGCGCTTCGCTGGCCCCCGGTCCTTTGAGTACAGGTTATGAAATGCTGGATACTCACATTGAGGCAAACTGGAAAGACTGGACGCTGCGCGGGTGGAATTGGCGCCTGAAAGATGCCGGATTGGGTGCGGGTGCAGCGCTTGCGCTCGACCCAGAAGGCACTCAGAATGAAAATATTTACCTCACGGAACTTGCCTACGAAAATGACCATATTGCGGGCTGGGAATTTGATATAAACGGCTACTACTATTACTACAAAAGTGACGGTTATGCGGTTTTGCAGCCACCAGGCACAACTCTTCCGGTAACGGTTGGAGGCATGCCCATGCTCATCACCTATCCTGACGGACTGATCGCAGAGCCGGGAGGTACGGGAAAGCTGTGGGGAACTGATGCTTCGGCTGTCTTCTCGAAGATTAAAGATCACCATTTCCGTGTGGGCGCTGGCTATCGGCGACTTTGGCAGGACATTACCTATTCGAAAAACTTTGGGGAAGGAGTGGTTCAGGGAGTCTTGACAGACGTGACGGACACTGAATACGCCTACATGCCCAATGTTGCTCGGACGGTTTGGTACCTGTCGTTTCAGGATGAATGGCAGTTGGCTTCAGACTGGCAACTTACTTCTGGTGTCCGGTTCGACCACTACTCTGATGTGGGAAGCACATATAATCCCCGAATTGCTCTTGTCTGGCTGACATCTCACAATCTGACAACAAAGCTGATGTACGGCCGAGCGTTCAGGGCCCCTTCATTTCAGGAACTGTTTGCAACCGCCAATCCTGTAGATCTTGGGAACCCGGATCTCGATCCTGAGGAGATTGACACGGTAGAACTGGTTTTTGATTATCGCCCTACCCTTGATGTTCAGACTATTTTCTCTTTGTTTGGTTATGAAGCCGATGGCTTGATTGAATCTCTGCCCTCAGGTCCCTCAAGTCGAACAGCTGAAAATTCTCGGGACATAAAAGGCTATGGACTTGAGTTTGAGTATTTTTGGAACGTAACAAGGTCGCTTCGGTTAAGTGGTAACTATTCTTGGCAGAAGTCTGAGGACAAGGAGACTGGTCACCGTCTAGCAGGAAGCCCTGAACACCAAGCCTACGCTCAGGCTCACTGGAAGTTTTACCCAGAATGGTCTTTGAATGCTCAGGTGTTCTGGGTTGGAGAGCGCTACAGAGAGGCGGACGACGCGCGGGATAAAGCGGACGATTACACAACTGTCAACCTCACTCTCAGCAAAACCAACATTCTTGAAAATTGGAACTTCAAGGTCGCCGCGAGGAACCTCTTCGACGAAGACATTCGAGAGCCTAGTGATGGCACTCAGATCACCGAGGACTTCCCGATGGAGGGCAGAAGCCTTTGGGCCGAACTCAGTTATGAGTTTTAGTTGATGGAATTTTCGTACAGCATAACTTTGATATGGAGATAAGCAATGGAAACTCGGGGGGAATCAACCCAACAACACACGAATATTGCAGCCCACCTCCCAGACATGGCGAGACAACAGCCGGACACGCCGGCAATCTTTATTCCGAAGCCAGGTCGCGGTGAGACGGTTTATGATGAATACAGCTTTCGTCAACTTGACCAAAAAAGCAATCAAATGGCTTTTGCTCTTGAGGCAACAGGCATAACCAGGGGAACCCGGACAGTGTTGATGGTCACCCCCGGTCTGGAGTTTTTCGCTTTGACGTTCGCCCTGTTCAAAGTCGGTGCTGTTCCGGTTTTTGTTGACCCCGGCATGGGTGTGAAAAACCTCAAGACATGCCTGGCTGAAGCCGAGCCAGAAGCTTTTATCGGGATTCCCAAGGCCCATGTCGCGCGATTGGTTCTTGGTTGGGGGAAACCCACAGTCAAAATCCTGTTAACCGTTGGCAAGAAGCTTTTTTGGGGCGGTGAAACGCTGGAAAAAACGATGAACCCCTTCCCTGCCGATCGCCCGTATGAAGCTTTCAAGCCGGGCAAGGACGAGACGGCAGCGATTTTATTTACCAGTGGATCCACGGGTGTACCCAAGGGGGTCGTTTACACCCACGAAAACTTTGCAGCTCAAGTCGACCAGTTAAAAAAGGTCTACGGAATTACGCCAGGTGAAATCGATATCCCGACCTTCCCCTTATTTGCTCTTTATGCTCCGGCCCTGGGTATGACATCAGTTATTCCCGTAATGGATTTTACTCGCCCCGGCTCTGTTGATCCTAAAAACATCATTGACCCCATTCAGGCTTTCCAAGCAACGACAATGTTTGGGAGCCCAGCTTTAATCAGGCGGGTTGGTCAGTATGGACAAGAGAACGGCATCAAACTGCCATCTTTAAAGCGTGCGATTTCTGCTGGCGCACCGGTCCCGGCGAGAGTGCTCGAGTCATTCTCCTCGTTGATGGAGGATGCGGAGGTTTTTACGCCTTACGGTGCGACCGAAGGGTTGCCGGTGTGTTCTATCGGGAGCAACGAGGTTCTTTCTGAGACGCGCCATGCAACTGATCGAGGTAAGGGTGTCTGTGTCGGCCGCCCGGTTGAAAACATCAAGCTGGAAATCATCAAAATAAGTGATGAACCGATCAAGGCATGGAACCAGGATTTGCGGGTTTCTGTTGGTGAAATCGGTGAAATAGTCGTAAAGGGACCGCAAGTGACCCGAAGTTACTTCAACCGAGATGAATCGACGGCCCTGGCTAAGATATCAGATTCGAAAGGTGAAGGCTTTTGTCATCGCATGGGGGATCTGGGTTACTGGGATGAAAAAGGACGAGTTTGGTTCTGCGGCCGAAAGTCACACCGGGTGGTCACTCCCAATGGCGATCTTTATACGATCCCTTGCGAGGCCATATTCAATACACATCCGAAGGTTTTCCGGACCGCACTGGTTGGTGTAGGCAAGCCAGGAAGACAGCGGCCGGTGATCTGCGTGGAACTGGAAAAAGATGTTCCAAAGTCAGAACATAAACAAGTTCTCGATGACCTGGCAAAAATGGCTCCTCAGCATGAGATAACTCAATCAATTGGCCTTTTTTATGTCCACCCGGCCTTCCCTGTCGACATTCGGCATAATGCAAAAATTTTCCGTGAAAAACTTGCTGAATGGGTTGTGACACAAAAAGCTTCTTAGGCCCGGCCTGAATATCGATTGAAGGCGGTTAAGATGTCAATTTGCAGCTCAACCTCCTGTTCATAAATTTCGTTATGTAAAAACTTTGTCTCAATGGCCACCCCTTCTCCGCGCACGTCAATGTACCAGGAGCGGGGGCGGCCATTATCTTCTCCATTCCATTTGTAGCCTCGGGCTTTGAGAACATCTTTTTTTTCAAAAGGACTGCCAACGGCCCAGATACGGTACTCTTTTTCCCTGGCATGATCGAGCATAGCTTTAAGAGCTGGGACCCCCGATATCGGCAACGCATGCGAAAGAACATGGATACCCGCCTCACAATCGTTGACCGCGCGGTGCGCCTCGTAGAAGAAACCCAGGCAGAATGCGATATAGTCCAGCTTTGACCCTGTTATATCTTCACTGAACCAATTGATATCTCGCATCGAGCAGGCCCAAGAAATTCCCTTAAATGCAGGCTCAAACCGCTCTGCTACCTTGCGATCAAAATCAGCGTTATGAGCGACAATAACTGCGGCACCCGCTATCATTTGCCGGACCTTTGCCCAGTCAATAGACTGGCCACGAACCATATCGTCGGTTATTCCGGTCAATCGGGTTATTTCATCCGTGATTGGCTCTTGAGGATCCTCAAAGGCTCCGTATTTTTCTATGATCCTATAGATGCGTCCGTCCGAAGTGAACTCAAATGTTACCAAGCCTATTTCGAGGATTTTGTTCGTTGCCACAACCAGACCAGTTGTTTCGAGATCGACATAGCAGCCAACGTGATACTTGGAAGGCCTTGGAGAGGAATACTCTTCAGGAGGGTGGAGGCGCTCTAAAACTTTATAGTCTGGCGACTCTCTTAACAGTGATGCCATTTTTTTGAGTTCTTTGTCTCTCATTTCGCCCCCTGAACCGACAATATCTTTTTTGTTGAAAGTTACAATAGAGCTTGCCACAGAGACGAGTCTTTTCGGAGAAAATTACCATTGGCGGAGAAAAATCTGTCAAATAGGCTACCGGTTTTGGCTGTTCTTGAGGGTGTTTTTTTGCCTGCTTTTGGTAGATTGTCTTCAGTTGTTAAATGACGATGCTTTGAGGCAACGCCCCGTCTCAGTGCATCAGCAGCGGCCTCCCCCACCCCTCCTGAGGCCGCTGCTTTTTTATTCCCCTGCTATTTTTTCCCATCCACAACAAACAGGGCCTGGATGTTTGCATTTACAGATAGGACAGCCTGGTTTGTTAGTCCCAAACTGGACCGTCGATGATTTCTGATAAAAGAACGAGCCCTTCGGCCTCTAAGAATTTATCGAAAAAGGGCTGCTCACCGGTACCACTCTCCAGATGAACGGTATCCGCTTGGGTAAATCGATCAACAACATTTTGTGCTGCGACTTCAGCCGCATCCCTGCTCATGCCGGGCGGGATCAAAGCCAATCGACAGAATTGCTCCCCATCGGAGCTGGGGAAGTGAAGAATCCTGGGTGTCTCGACCGTACTAAGTGTGGTATTCGCTGCCGGGTGAATCGTGTGCCCTTTCAGCTTGGCTTGGGTTGTTTCGGCAGCCTGCTGAAAGCTTTGGATTTGCTCAAGGAGAGAGTGAATCTTAGTCTTTTTTCCGAGGGGAACCTGATTTTCAGGTGACTTCAACAGATCAAGAAACAACTGACAGGCTGTCTCGGTGAGAGTGAGGGCGCCAAAAACCTGTGCGGCCAATTCCGGGGCGGAAGCAATGAGATCGCGGTTTTTCCGTGTCTCACCTGGACTTCGACTGCTAATCATTTCACAGATTGTCGTGCCGGTGTCCTGATCGTCGGGGTGGCATTTTATATCATATCCGTCACCATACCAGGGGCCTGGATGGTGTTGCTCTTGGGTGAACTCAGACATAGCTAGTTTTCCTCTCTGTGGTTTTTAAAAAAAGGCTTGGAAGAGTCTAGAGAACAGGATTTTTCCCCTGCTGAACCAATCCAATTCGCTGTTTTCGTCGAGGATATCTACTTCTCCGGTGACTTCCTTCTCGCCTTCCTTCCAGCGGGTTTTGCCGGAGGAATCAACGGAATAATAAAACTTCGAGACAAGGTTACAGTCACGGCAAATTCCCCTTGCATCAACACAGATAAGCTGGTCGCGAAAGTGTTGTGTCAGTTCGGCAAATAGATCGCTGCTTGGGATTTCCTTGCCACACCTTACGCAGTCACAGGACATGGATGTGAGCGTGAAGTTCGTTACCGGAAAAGTAAATGGCATTTGGCTTTGTAGGGTCGGCCCTGCAAGGATTCTTCTGTCCTCACTCGACAGGGTAATAATTTTAGGGTTCGGCTTGACTGGTTTTTGAAACTCTTTAACGCCTTGTCTTTCTTTCAAAAATTCTCCTTTCCCAGGGGGGTGGAGGTCACCCCCGCATGTTGTTGTTAGATTGCTGTGGCTACCCCTTCTCGCCCGTGAGTGCTTTCACGGTAAAGCGTCCGTTTCCTTCGTCTATGAGCTTGGCGTTGGTCAGCTCAGGGTGAGCGACTGCGAGGCTTTCGACCTGTTCGGCGGGTGTGAAACCCGGTTGAACATCATAGACTCGATTTTTGTACTTGATTGTCATGCTTGCCATTGTTTTCTCCTCTCTTGGGCTAGCTAAAAAAGCGACTCCCCTTCTTCTTCAACTGCCGGTGAAGGAACTCTAGGGGCAGTCGCGGAAGAAGCGGCATTGGTTTGCGTATTCAGCACCGCAGGAGCGGCTTCGGCAACGTGCGTTGCGGTCTGGTGAGCCTTGAGAACCAACGGTTCCAGATGCTTTTTGATTTCTTCCTGTTCGGCAGCAGTAAAGGCCTCGGCCAGAGGAACTTTCTTGCTGATGACTTCTTCGCCAACTACGATTGTTGTCATGATGGTGTCGGGAAGTTCGATCTCTCCGATATTCATCTTGGCAGGATCGATCTTGAAGTGCTTTGAGTGCTGAATCTTGGTGGTTGTGTCCATGAGTTCTCCTCTCTTAGAATCTCAAGTAATTTTTTGATAGTTTGGCGGGATTCATCCGGCCACGCTTTGAATCAAAGTAAATAGCTGGCGTGGTTACACGCCCTGCGATCAGGATTTGGTGAAGCAAAACCAACATTGCTTGAGCGGCAAGTTCGTTGATAAATACGGATTGTTCAGCGAACGGGTGGTCAGCACACCCCAGCTCCACATCCTGCTCTGTTTGTCCAGTAAGCAGATCGTTCATTCCGGTCTTGAGGGCTGGTGACGGTAGATGAGCTACGTTAGGGCTTTTTTTCCAATTTCTGACCTCTGTCCTAATCTCTTTCGGGTCATTGCTCGTCCCGAAAATGACCTGTCCATGCTCCATGCTGTTTCCTGAGTCGAGCATTGGGGTCACCTTCTGCATGTTCAGTCGTGCCTGAAAATTATCGACACAACACACTGTTAGGGTTTTGCTGCGCCTAAAGGGTGAGCCATAGCTTTCTTTTGTCAGATAATCTTCGCCCTTGCCGACAAAAGCCTCGACAGCAAGGCCGTAGACTTGATTCATGCGAAAAGCCAGTGCTTCGGACTTGTGGTCACCAACCTCCCAACTCATAAAGTTCTGACGATAGATATTTTTGATTTCCACTACGTCCGGGTCGACAAAAACCAGATCAACCGGGAGTTTGTAGCCAGCGATCATTTTGCAAAGACCGTTGACAAGGTAGCTTCCGGTGCCACCAACCCCAATAACAATTATTTTCTCAAAGGTCGGCGCAAGCCATTCTTTGAATGCTGGTTCTTCTGGTTGTTTTGCTTTTTTCATATTTCCCCTTTGACTCTTTTATCTTCCCATAGAAAACTTAATATGCAATACGTTTTAGTGTCTACGTGGTGACAAAATATCACGCCCCTTGCCAATAAGATTGCAATGATTCAAGCGCACTCGGCCCTTGCATTGGCGATAGAAATCGAGAAAGCGGAGCTTCTTTTTCCCGCACAGATCAATGTGGTTATTAAACCAAGAATCGAAAACGATCTGCTCGACCGTTTCTCTGAGGGTGCCACTATGTTTTTTGTTGGCTGTTCCAGTGCAGAGGCCAGATCGACTAAAATTCGGCAGGGGAATTTCGTAGAGGTTGGTGCTCTCTTTCAGTTGGCCGCTGAAACACCAGCCCTGTAGATTACAGATAGACTCTTGGAGGTTATTGTCTGTAACAACGTCAAACCTGAAGGCCATCGCAGGCATGTAAAGCTCCAGAAGATGCTCTTTCTGCCCCTTCTCTAAGTATCCAATATGCCGTGGTGTCTTTTGCCGTGGAATTTCCAGCAAGCATGTTTTTCTTTTGCCATCCTGAACAGCCCAGCGAAGTCCCGGTTCCGCCACAAAGGTAATTTTTGAGGCGAACATTTTCTGCAGCTCTTCACCGGTGACCACAAACTGTTTATTCTTCTGCGTATGGTCGGTCATGATGGTGTCTTCCGTATAAACTGAGATGGTGTAGAGCAATTTTTGGGCGGGAATAACAGCTTTATCTGCCATGATACTTCTCCTGGTTCTCTCTCCAGACGCTGCAAAAATGATTGATGTGCTTTCCTATGCAATTCTCAATGTTCTGCATGAAATCCCAGCTGTGAGGGATGTATGTCGCTAAGTCATAAAAGCATTTGTGGTAATCAACGATAATCTGAATGTCCCGTGCGCTCGAAATATTGATTCCTTGTGGACAATCGGCAAAAAGATAGTAGTTCTCTATTCTAAATCCTCGATACTTCTTCATTTCCGCAAAAAAGCTCGCTGGATTCTCAAGGCGCTGAAAGTCATACCAGTGGGTTTCCCCTGTGCAGCTTGCATAAAACTTCAATATCTCTGCGAGGCCCACACTGCCAATTAGTTCTTGGTCGGCTGGATCGATCACCAAATCATCGTAAAAGCCGGGTTCATGGTGGTCAAGGTCGGTCAGGATATCGTTCAGCATGGCAGCGACACATTCTGGCCCTTCTAAAAAACTGCCCTCAACGTAACTGCCATATTCATCGCCCATTTCAAAGAACGGAAGGCCTAGTCCTATACCATCCCAATCCAGACTAATTTCCTCCAATTCGTATTCAAGTGAAGGGATATCGAGGTCGTGGAGCGGGGCAACAAACTTGGCCATATCGGATTCGTTGGCTAGCTCCAGTTCAAGAAATGGGGCGATGTCGATACCAGTTGATTTGTAATAGACGAGGATCGCTCGAAGCGCGACAATCATATTTTCCTTGCCGCGCTTCGGCACGGTGTTCCTAATGATGTGGGGGCGACCAATAGATTGTTTGCCCTGCCGCCTGGATGGGCGAAAAGCTATCGAATGATTCATCGACACGGATCGACCTAGAGGCTTTTTTTGCTTTGATTGCTTCTTGATGAAGCGTTCCAACTCATTGAGGGTGCTATTCTTCGGCACTATGGGTTCGTATTCCCTAAGCCTTGGAACTAGCTTTTGAATTTGATTGGCAATGTGGTTTCTCAAGCCCTCTCTCCTACTCTTTTAGCTTCTCATGGAGAGCTAAATACGCAAGACCTGAAAAACAAAAAACCCCCGTATAAACAGGGGCTTTGTTCGTCACTATAGGAATTAGGGACTATTCTTGTGTCAGTTCTAGTGGAATTTTCCCTTTCAGGTCTGCGCCGGACTTGAGGCAGCAGTCGATCAGGTCGGACTTTTTAAGACTGAGCCAGCCTTTTTTACCGAACTTTTCTTCCCGGTAGTCTTTAACTTTTTCATCATTCCAAAGGTCGACCTGTGGTTCCTCGCCCAGCAAAACGATTTCGTCTTTCGTTTGCCCTTTCAGGTATTCTTCATGGATTGTCCAGTGCTGGTCAATTTCGACTCCGACCAAAGCGGCTGTGCGGTGACGAACCTCCGGTCCACTGTCACTACCCTCCATGATAGTTCCAGTCGCCGCAACCTTTAATACCTCCAGAAGTTGCTCTTTGGGTATATTCAGCACGAAGTTGGCTGTTGCCGCCTTGTTATAGCCGGACTTCAACTCGCCCTTCCCTTCAAGGGAGAGCGAATCATCTTCCACAATTGCGGTTTGTGCGCTTCTGCTTGTCAGCAATAAGGCAATCAATGCAATGCGAATCGCTGGCGGCGATTTTGCGTCGATGTTGCCGATGAACTCAGGGATCTTGTCGGCATAGAGAGCTTCACGCTGCTCAACACCACGCTGTTTGGCGCGTTCGGCCAGTTTCTTCTGCTTGTCCGCAGCACTTGATTCTGCTGTTTTATCGGCTTTATCGGTAGTTTCTGTCGCCGTTGCAGTCTCGGCTTCACCGCTTACAGACTCAGGGCTGTCCTCTGCTGCGGCAGGTTTTTCTGCGGGTGCTGCATAGCATTCCTGGTAGCACTTTTCCGCGCCGATACAAACCCGTTCTCTGCCTTCTACCCTGCCGCCAGCCAAAGTTCCAGCGGTTACGAACTCAGGGCAGGTTTCACATCGGGTGTGGGCGATGTCGGTGGTGATCGGGTAGACTCTCGCTGGGTCGAGATCGTCATGAAACCGGAAGCCGGTGGTGCCGAATTTTTCCTGCCCCTTAGAGCCGTTCCAGCCCTGCTCAAAAAAGCCAAACTGTTTTTCACGAAAGCAAGAAGGCTGGAGACAGACCGATTCTTCTTCGGTTTCAAAAAGCTGACGCTGGACACTGCTATTGCTCAGACAGATTTTGCAGGGTTCTGTATCGAACTTTGCCCATTTCATCTTCGGGTTGGCTGACTTGATTGCAGTGTTTAGCTCCTTGATCGTCCAGCGGTTTGCAACGCAGGAATTGAAAGTTGCTTTCTGGAACTCAGGGTCAGAAATTTTACAAAAAAGCTCCGCATGGCCGATGGTAATGGTCTTTTCATCAAAAGCCCTCTGAATGTTCTCCGGCAGGCTCAATAAGGCAATGCGAAGCCGGATAGCGCTTTCTTCCCAGCCATAGGTTTTGGCGAGGGATTTGAACGTGTCAGGGCTATTTCCCATCTTGGAAACCTGTTCCTTGAAGAAATAGGCTTCTTCTAGGGGGCTGAAATCCTGTCGATGAAAGTTTTCGATCGCTCGCGCATCCTCGCATTCCTCGTCAGAGTAGTTTCGGTAAATGGCGATTATAGTATCTTCCGTCAGCGGGATTCCCTTGATTTCTCCGGCACGAACCTTTGCTCTCCAGCGGCGTTCGCCAGCAACAATCTGGTAAAAACCGTCCTTCTCCGGATCGTCTCGCAGGATAATTGGCTGAATGATGCCCTTTTCGAGAACCGACTGAACCAGTTCGTCAAAGGAGCGTTGCTGTTCGGGAGTCAAGTTGTCGAGGTTGCGGTTTTTCGGGTTCGGTCTGATAAGGTGCAGGGGGAATTTTTCATACTTCTCGTTGATCTGTTCTGCTGTGTTCATGCGCTATCTCCTCTCTGTTTGATATAAACCATCTTCCCACAGAGAACCAATAACGCAATACGTTTAACTGTTATAATTTGATACCTTTGCTTTCCCGATTTTTGCTAGGATTGTCGTATAGTGACCTAGAGAGAGTTGCCAGGCTGGGGGTCCTATTGTTTACAGCAAGTAGTCATTAGGTTTCGTCAGAGAACTGCCAGGTTTCATAGATTGTGATTTGGAGGGTCATTTTCCCCTCGGCAAAAATCTTTCTCGAACTTCGTGAATAACTGATAGAGGGAGGGCTATTGTGATTGCCAAGAAGATTTGTGCAGCTTTTTTGCTATGCGCCCTGATCAGTTCCGGACAGCAGGCTTGGGCAAAAGGCGCCCTGGTGCATATGGTTGTCGAGCTGTCGAGTTCTTTGGGTAAAAAAATTGCTATTTTGCTTGGAAAGGAGTCTGTTACTTATGCTGACTTGGTTGTTCGTCTGCCTAAAAACGAACCTCATGTTTTTAAGGCAATATCCTATATTGTCGAAGCTGACACAATCCCTGCTCTCCAATGGAACCCTTTGCTTCCTGCTGCCCCGGAAGAGGTATTAGCTTACCCTTCTAGGCACTATGATCTTGTTTATTTAGAAGGCAGGCTGCATGGGGTTGATCTGATTCACAAGTTCGATGGACGCTCTCAAGCGCAAAGAGAATATGATCATTTGGAGAAACTCTTTCCCAATCTGAACGATTACAGGCAAAAAAAACTTGAGGAAAGTGACAGGTTCTTTTTTTACTCAGCGAAAAACCTGTACGAACGACGCAATATTCAAAGTGCGGCCAAACGAAGTTGTTTTCAGCATGAAGCAAGGGAACTGGTGAGAGATTTTTTCAATGAAGGTGTTTTGTTTTTGGCTCGCAAAGAGTTGGAAGACAAAATGTTTGGTCTGGTGGAAAACTACAATCAGATAGCGGGGAAGGCCATAAAGATCACTTACAACATTGAATGGAAAGAAGATGAGGCTGTGGTCTCTTTCTATGAAGTTTGCGGACACAGCCTCGCTCTACACTTCCCAAGAGTGATAAAAAAAGAAAACGGTTTTGACGAGCTTATACAGCAGACCCTATACGACAAAGCCTTCGATTATCGTAGAGGAAGTATTCTTATGCGCCATTAAGAGAGGAGTGCTCAGTCGAAAAAGGCGCGACATGTTGGCCGCGCCTTTTGTACCCGAAAACCAACTTATTTGTTCAAATTGTCTCTGATGTTTTTAGCCGCTTTGAACTTGACGGTCTTCGATGCAGCGATCTGGATTGGCTCCCCGGTCTGTGGATTCCTGCCGGTACGAGCTGCTCTCTCGCCAACAGAAAAAACGCCGATATCCGGCAGAGTAAACTTCGCACCAAGTTTGAGCTGCGACAGCATAACTCCACCAAGAGTATTGAGTACATTCGCTGCTTGATCTTTTGTTATGCCCGATTCTTCAGCCAGTCTTGAAATCAATTCCGCTTTTTTCATTTTTATCCTTTCTTTTTTGGCTATGGGCGCATTTATTGCGCTAAATACCGAGTTTCATTGCAGAGGTAACATCTCGGTAAAATTCGTTTTGTAAAAGACCGGGAAGGTCTTTGGGAACTACAGTTGCTCAAATAAGATGGAGCAAAGTCTGAACAACAGCAGCATGGGCGTCCAGGTACAGATCGTAAGCCACATTCGGTCCAAGTGCGACCAGAACAGCGACAGCGCCTACCAGAACATTCAGTACCATTTGCTTCAGCATAACAGCCTCCTTTGGTTTTGTTACTGAAGCGTCACTTCTCTCTGTTTTCTCTCTCTTTTTCGCTGACGACAGGTTTCTCAGGCCTTTTTCTTCGTCACCCGTTTCTTTGAAACAGCAGGTCCTTGTCGAATGTAATGACAAGAGACAACTGCGACCTCCATGCACATTTTGGCAAACAGCGAAAGTCCCTGTATCCGGTCCCGGTAAGACTCAGACTGAGGAAGGTTCGCAAGTTTGCGTAGAGCCAGCCCCGGAAATTCTCCCTCAGGCGGCCCGATATTGTTCTTTCGCGCGATGCTGGCAAGAGCTTCCAGTTCCTCGCGCGTAAAAACTTTCATGATTTCCTCGCCCATCGTTGCATAGTAGAGCTGTGGAAATGCTTCTGCGGTAAAGGCTACCGCGGTATTTTTGTTGCCGAAAAGATCGGTCAACTGTTTGACTGTTCCGGCTGAGAGCCTTGGTGAAACCGTTTGTTTCGTCTGATTTCCATACCCATACTTCAGCACCAGGCACAGGGAAGTAAATTCGGGTATCCCCGCCTGGAGAATCTGCAGCAAATCTTCCGGTATCCCTCTATGATAGTCACCCAATGTGAAGGCCTGGAGTTTTGACTGAACGACCCAATTTAACTCTTCCGGATCGGTTATTTCGGTATTGGCTAAAGCATAGCTCAGCAGCTCTTTGTGTTTCTCAAGACGAAGGAAAACATCCTCTTCAAATGTCAGCATAATCCAGTCCGTCGCTGCCATAAGGATGTGGCTGACTCCTGGCTGCGTGTGGGTAAACTGTTTCTGCCACCAGTTTTGGGTCGCCTCGTTGATCCGCAGGGTCAAACCGATGCCTTTATCTCTGGACACCTGTGGTGGATCAATCTTCCCCTGCTCTGCGCGAAGACAGACGAACTCGAGTGCGATTTGCTCGAAGATTGTGGTTTGATCAAGGGCTATTGCCTGTTCCGAGTTCGCAACCTCATAAAGGGAAGCGCCCGCCAGCGGAAAGGGGTTGCTGCCAAGGGCCCTTACGGTCTCTTTGGTTTGAATTTCGGTCCACTTGAGGTTCTGCCTCAGTTCTTCTCCGACATATGGAATCTGGCGTGACAAGCACGCCAATATCAGTGACGATATTGTGCTGACAGGACCAAACTCCTTCAGCGCCGCATGGGCTTCTTTTGACAGCACCGCTCCGATTGATGATTGCTTTTGGGGCATTTTTCCGCCTTTTCGGTCCCCTCTTGGGGGTATTGTCTCCCTCTGACCTTCATAAATATGACAGAAGCAACAAAAACGCAAGACATTTATTTGCTTAAAAGAGGAGGGTCGTATGGCGACAAGGTGTAAGGCAAAAGCTATGTTGTTTACTTATTGTTTTTCAGCAAGCTGGTCATTTCTTTTGCGGTGCCAGGTTTTTCAAAGAAGAATCCCTGACCCAGGTAACAACGCTTATCGATAAGATAGAAGAGCTGCTCTTCGTTTTCAACGCCTTCCGCAATAACCTCCATGTCCATATTCCGGGCCAGGCTAATGACCGAGGAAACGATAGCTTCGTCGTTTTTATCTGTTCCTATGTCGTGAACAAAGGACTTGTCGATCTTCAGTTTGTCAATAGGGAACGTTTTCAGGTAGCTGAGAGAAGAGTACCCTGTCCCAAAGTCATCAATGGATAGCTTTATGCCTCTTTCTTTAAGGGAGCTTAGGGTCTTTATTGTGTCTGACAAGGATTGCATGATGATCGACTCGGTGATTTCAAGATCCAGCCATTCTGGATCAAGGCCGGTATCAGCTAAGATGCGTTCAATGCTTTTAGCAAACCGTGGCTGATGAAATTGCAATGTTGAAACATTGACTGCAACCGGAATGGGGTGAAGTCCAAGATTTTGCCATGCTTTGTTTTGCAAACAGGCTGTTTCCAGGACCCACCGCCCTATAGGGATGATTAAGCCACTTTCTTCGGCCAAGGGAATAAAGTCGGCCGGATAAACAAACCCTAGCTCTGGGTGGTCCCAACGCAACAATGCCTCGACGCCAATGATTTTATTCGACCGCATATCTATTTGAGGTTGGTAGTAAAGAGACAACTGGGCAAGCTCCAGCGCTTTTCGAAGCTCGTTCTCCATATAAAAGCGGTCTTTCGCCTCGTCATTCATCTCCCTGGCAAAGAATTGATAGGTGTTCCCCCCTTTCTTTTTGGCTTGGTACATCGCAACATCCGAACAGCCATAAAGCCTATTTTCATCCATTGCATCATCAGGATAAGCCGCAATGCCGATACTGGTTGTAACCCTGATCTCGCGCCCATCTACCTGAATTGGCTTGGCAATTTCGAGATTGATTTTTCTGGCAACTTGGATGATCTGCGAGTTGTATTCTACGCCTTCCAGGAGAACGTAAAATTCATCGCCACCTAGCCGAGCAATATTATCGACCCCACGCAAGCACAATTTTAGGCGCAAAGCGACCTCTTTTAAAACACGATCTCCGAATTGGTGTCCTAAACTGTCATTGATATTTTTGAAACGATCGAGGTCCAGCATGAGTATGGCCCCCCTGACTCCATATCGACTGGATTTCTCAAGGGCCTGATGCAGGCGATCACCGAAAAGAACACGATTGGGTAAATTGGTCAAAGAATCATGGTGTGCTAAATGGTAGATCTGCTCGTGCTTTTCGTTGAGCTCTTGCTGAACTTCCAAGCGGTCGGTGATGTCACGGTTGGACTCAATAATTCCAAGCAGCAGTCCGTTTTCGTCGTAAAAAGGTGACGCCTGAATTTCACAAACTATCGAGGTTCCGTCGGGGCCAATGTGGCTGTGATGAACAGTGAACTCTTTTCCCGTTTCCTTAACCTTTAAAAGAGGACAAGGGTGGTCGGCCCCATCACAAGGGACATCGCTGTGGTGTGAAGCTTCATAGCAGAACCATGAATTGGTTGCGTTCTTTTGAGGGAGGGATTTGACTGCTGCCTTGTTCATCAGCATCACACGGTAGTCACAAGCAATGACGAAAACCGGGTCACCTACGCTGTCGATAATGTTTTGCAAAAACGCTCTTTCCTTGTCGAGCTTTTTCTCTGCGGTTTTGCGTTCGGCAATCTCTCGATCTAGCTCAGCCTTAGAGGCTGTTACCTCACGCAGGTTGCATGTCATCTCGTTGAATCGCTGTGCAAGGGCAGCAAACTCATCATTTCCTTCAATCGGCAACTGATAAGACAAATCTCCCCGGCCTATTTGCAGTGCCCCTTTTTCTAGAGATTTTAAAGGTCTGACGATCGCCCTAAAAATCTCAGACGCAATATACATGCACGCGAAAAACACGGCGGCGGATATCACTATTGACACAATCTGGCTGCGATTAAATGTTGAGAAAGCGGCATCGTATCTCAAGGCACAAGCCAGGCCCATATCCAGACCCGGGATGTAGCGCCAAGCAGCAAAGACTTTTTCCCCACCAGGCGTTTCTCCCAGTCCAGAACCATCACCAACGCTAAACGCCTGTTGCATGGGTGAACCGAGTTGAGACAGATTGGTGGCGACTCGTTGAGGAATATTCTTGTTTGATGTTGAAACGACAACATAACTGGAGGGGCTGTCTCTCTTTGTGAGTGTTGCAAAGCCATGTTCTCCTAAACCCGCACTGTCTTGGATGAGCTGAATAGTTGAGTCCAGGTCAATTTCAAATGCAACAAAGCCGAGCGTCGACCCATCTGACTTCAGCACCGCTGCGCCATGCATCAGGGAGAAGTCTTTTATTCCATCAACGTTCTGGGTATAGGAGGTGCTGATTCCAGGCCTTATTGCGCACACCTCTTGATTTGGCAAGTCAGCTGCACACCACCGAGAGCGATGGTGTTTATTACTTTGGTAGAGCACTTCGCCATCTCGGTCGGCTAAAACAATGTCGCTGAATTGGTAGGTTTTCTGAAACTTCGAAAGTTTGGGGTGAAACGTCGAAACGGCTCGCATGAAGTCAGGGTGGTTTGTTTCGTCCGCATATTTTACCAATAAAGGCAGTAATGATTGTACCGCAATCGAGTTTTGTAACACTTTTAGGGCCGCGTTGTTTCTTTCCGCGAAAGCGGAAAGCTGGAACGCTTTTTTGTCGGCGACGGTATTTAGTGAAGATAGTGTTTTTATTTCTAAATCTTCTTTTATCAGGGAATAGTTAACCCCCCCAAGAAGTAGCAGTGGAAGAATTACAAGAGTCAGTAAATATATGATGAGCTTCTTGCGCAGTGTCATGAAGGCAACCTGTTAAGTTTTTTTAACGTAAATTACAGCTTTTTGTGGTGCTTTGCAAATAAAAACACACCCAAGATGTCGGCATTGGGGGGTTCTGACTTCATAGGAGGAGGATCAAGAGTTTGCTCATTTTGACGGCTGATTATTTTTTTTGCAAACTGGAAGACCTAACCTAAACAGGGGCCTTACTGAAGGGAAACTTCCGGTTTTAAACAACCTGTTGTGGACACCCTAGGCAACCTCACCTAGAAACAAACTTGATTGTTTTAGGTTGTTCTGGTGAAAAGATTGTTGTTTTTGATCCAGTTCAATATCCAGTAAGTCCATCGCTAAAATCTTCCCAACGGGTTGTTTTATTCGTTCCTTTGCAGCTTGAAAGCTCTCCAGTCGCTCTAACTCCCACACCCCTTGGGGAACGGTTTTGAGGTCGTCGATCTCTTGCTCGAGGCCTGCGGCCTGCAGAGTTCGAACAAGAAAAGAGTTCTGCTGACGTAACTGCGAGAGTGCGATGCCTTGCTGCCACGTAAAAGAATTAGAGCTGGGTCCGTCGACCTCAACAACTCCATCGGGCAGTTCGATCATATAGACTGCATATTTGAGTTCCTGCTTGATGCTTTCGACCGTCAAGCCCCTTACCTCTGGTGTTCTGAGGCGATGGTCATAATGGGTTTTCAACTGGGCCATCAGTCCAGCCTTGGTGGTACTGATTGCGATTGCCTGCTGCCACCAGACGCCGGGGCCGGAAAGCATGTCATGCACATAAAACTCCGCGCCGACCCAAAGAACGGCTCCGGAAGCCTTTGTATCTGTAAATAATGATTCTTGTGGCTTCGATCGCTTGTTCCGTATGTGTTTGGGAAATACGACCGGCAAGGCTGACTCTGCTGATCTCCTGTCGATACGAGGAGGAATTGGCAAAGAGAGGTGGTTCGTTGCTATCCGGATCTCTTTACTCAGGGGCATTGCGACGGTAAAGAAGCGATCTCGGTCTTCATCGGTCAGCTTCTCGATGTGCATCGCCCGCTCAAAGGTTTTCGGGTCGGAGTGAAGCAGTGCCAACATCTCGGTACGTCGAAGGAAGGGGCAGATCTGGCACCCTGATCGGCTTCTGTCATTGTAGAGTTGAGGCACTCCTACCGGGCTTTCCTGTAGCAACTGGAAGACGTCTTCTCGGGTTACACCTAACGCCTGCAGAGGAAAGTTTGTCACCACCTGCGATACATTTGCCAGCCCGTTTCGTCCGGTCTCGTCCGCCCGGATCCCGACATGCGAACACAACACCTTGCCTGGTTCCAGTATTGATTTACACCACGCCTGAAAGGGGAGAATTTTCAGCATCTTCGTGCACCACCGGCTTTTCTTTCCGGGGATGAAGTTGCCCTGCTTTTCCAGTAGATCGAAAAACCCCAGTTCTGGTGTGATGCGAATCACATTGATGTCCAGGTACTCCTCCAGGCGCAGAATTGAATCATGGACGCTTGGGGGTTCGGCCATTGTGTCAGTGAAAACAAACAAAAACTCACGGTTGGGGAACAGTTTTTTTAGGACTATTGCCAGCGCGCTACTGTCACCACCCCCACTGATTCCCACAACGTGAATGTAGTTGTGTCCGTCCGGTAGTTGATAGTTGATTTCTTTGGCGCGCTTGATGATTTTATCGAGTATTTTCACTGGTGATTTTCCTCTTTCCGCAACACAAAACATGGATGTGCTATTTCTCGATTTGTTGTAAACCCTGGGGCGTTGATATATCCTTTTTGCTCGAACCGACGACTTCTTTTTAGTGCCGCGTAAACTGCGTACCATTGATCTAAGGGGTGCCGGTCATTGTGGCCGTTTTTTCTTTCATAGATGCCATGCCACACATCCGGGTCACCAAACCAGACTTGCTCAACACCATCCTCAGCCAGAACCTCTAGTGCTGCTTGTTCGTATGTCATTGAGGAGCCTTTCCTCATACTCTCTCGCAGGTTTCACCGATTTTCACAGTTGGAATTTTCTGGCTAGAGATCAACAGTCTCAGCGGGTTGGGCTCATTCTTTTCTGACTGAAAATTCCCGTCTCCGAGTAGAATAACTCCTTCGGAACTTTTCAATCTCTGAGCCAGAAATTGAATCTTTCGAAAGTCCAGAAGATGTGCATCTTCAACAATGATCAACTCAGGTTCCTGGTCATCAAGACCAACAAGATACCGGTCAAGGGCGCTTAAGTTCGTACGCTTTATCGGTGTAACGGCGCTGCAATGAAGCGACGTTGACCCTACCCTTTCCACCAGGGTGTTTATCTTCTGTGGAAGATTGACTGGAATACTTCCTTGCGATGTATCTATAATCAGCACCAGGTGCGGACTCCCCTTTAAAGGGCACTGAAGGTGATCCGAAACTGTCCGGAGGACCTCTTCCCAGACAAAGGTTTCATCTCTTTCTCGGAGGAGGAGAAGGTCAGTAGCCGGGTTGCCACTGCTGCTTCTGACTTCTGATGAAGTGCTTTTCGAAAGAGCAATATTTTTGATCTTCACCTGCACAACATCGTCTGGGTCGTTTTCAAGGCTGACGGCCCCCGAAGCAACCATGTTGTTCATAAATTCGTCCGCCACCGTCCAGAAGATGAAATATTGCTTGATTGCGATTTCTTTCAGCTTTTTCAGAGGAAGTGATGTTTGCCCCTGCTCTTGGGCTTTTGACAGAATGTCTCTGATACCAGCTGCTGCACGGTCTGCCGTTGTCGGCGCCAATCCAAGCGACTTGGCAAAAGTGTCGACGCCACCAAAGGGCATGTCGCCCTCTTCTTCGAGAATTTTAAATGGCGTTGTGATCAGCCGCATCAACAGGCGGTTTTTATGGCGCATGCTCAGCTTGCGAGCAAGTTCAGCCCTCACCCCCATCTGCTGAAGAATACAGCTCGCATCAAGAAGCTGACGTTTTTCGATTGCGGTAAATATAGGATTATCGATCCAGGTCTCATCGACATCGAGGAGGTGAGGCACCGGAAAGATACCTGCCGCATAAAAATACCTTTCTCGCTGACTCTGACGCCGAACTTCACGCCACTGGCCAATAGCGTTGATACGGCACCCCGCCCTAAATGTTTCCTTGCTTGTGCCCGAAATACGCTCAGCTTCACCAGAGGCGTCGTTGACCACAGACAGCTCAATCGTCCCTGTCGTAAACGGTTTGGCAGTAAGGATGCTCTCAACTGTTCCGGAGAAAACCTCGATATCGCTCATAGATAAGTCTCCCTTCCTTGGTTCTAAGTTCTCACACCTTACCGATTACGCAAGACGGGAACTCACCACAAGTGACTTATTCTGTCAGAAAATAACCGCATAAACATTTTTACGTATTGCGTTTTTAGTTTTCGATGGCACGCTGTAATATATAATCCAGAGATTTAAGGAGAGGATCTATGAGTAGAGTTGGCAATCGACCTTTTGAGGAGTTGAGAAGCGAGCTGTCCGGCTTACTGGGAGCGGAGGTTTCAGTCGAAACCCTTGAGGGCATAATTCAGCAAGAGTCTGCAGGCCGCCTAAACAACGCAGTGTCACGGGCGATCAAGGGAGAGTCCGGGGCAATGCAATTTCTCAGGAACTGCTTCCCTACGGAAGATATCCGTGGGCGCCGGCAGCAAGCACACCCTTCGCTAAATTCCTCCAGTGAGAGCCGGGGCCAGGAACACCATCACTCACAGGACGAATATCCGATGCCCGACGATGATGCGTTCCCCGCGGACACGACATCTTCTCATGACAATCAATCTCACCGTCACCAGCGTACTTCGGTTCATCAACAAGACAGGCGTCAGTGCGGGGGGG
>RRYU01001181.1_pt1 | contig 57401 bp, 41 predicted proteins | sample 2162651 | NCBI WGS metagenome assembly RRYU01 (sample SAMN10267283, study PRJNA491782) | microbial mat metagenome | isolation source: biomat in the production well | place: Japan: Minami-Kanto gas field, natural gas well KTG3 | collected 2017-06
GGCGGCCTTGCTTGAGTCTGAGCACAAGGTTATTGCAGTCTATACTCAGCCGGATCGCCCTGCAGGAAGAGGCCGTAAGCTGACTGCGAGTCCAGTCAAACAGCTTGCGCTTGAGCACTCCATAGCAGTTTATCAGCCAAAGAATTTTCGTGAAGAGTCTGATCTTCAACAGCTGGAAGAGATGAAAGCAGATCTGATGGTAGTGGTGGCCTATGGTCTGCTTCTGCCGCAGAGAGTGCTGGATGCGCCTCGTCTTGGCTGCATAAACATACACGCCTCACTGCTACCACGTTGGCGTGGGGCCGCGCCCATTCAGCGTTCTATTCTGGCGGGAGACAGTGAGACCGGGATCACCATCATGGAGATGGAAGCGGGGCTGGATACCGGCCCAATGCTGTTGAAGAAGAGATGTCCGATAGAATCTGATGACACTGGCGGCAACTTGCACGACCGGCTCGCTCCGCTTGGGGCCGAGGCGTTAATGCAGGCACTGCCGGGGATTGCCGATGGTAGCCTCAAGTCGCAACCGCAGGATGACAGTAAGGCAGAATACGCGGCCAAGTTGAGCAAGGCCGAGGCTATTATTGATTGGCAGCGCAGTGCCCAGGGGATTGGGCGGCAGGTAAGAGCCTTCAATCCATGGCCTGTGGCCCAGACAAACCTCTTCGGCAAGGTGCTGCGCATCTGGGATGCCGAACCCGTTCAGGGTGGAGATGATGCAGTGCCTGGAACAGTAATCGAATGTGGTCGCAATGGTATAGATGTGGCCACGGGTGACGGCTTATTGCGGGTAAAAATCCTGCAATTACCCGGCAAGCGGGCCATGAATGCGGCTGATTTTTTGAATGCGCACTCGCCTCAAGGAGCAATACTTGGCTAGGCAACACTACAAACAGAAAAAAGCGCTGGTTATGGCCAAGGATGAAAACCAGTCCAAGAGCCCCAGGGTTATGGCGGCCAGGATTATCAGTCAGGTTGCAGATGGTTGCTCACTCTCTGATGCTCTCTCGGAAAAGCTGGCGGAGGTATCGCCAAAAGAGCGGGCTCTGGTGCAGGAGTTGTGTTACGGCGTATTGCGTTGGTGGCTACGACTGCATTGGATCGCCAACAGCCTACTGGATCGTCAATTAAAGAGTCGAGATGCAGATCTGGAGGCGTTAATTCTGATTGGGATCTATCAGTTGTTGTATATGCGGGTGCCGCCCCATGCCGCAGTGGCCGAAACGGTGGAGGCGACACGAGGGCTGGACAAGTCCTGGGCCTCGGGTCTGGTCAACGGTGTACTGCGCAATATGATTCGCAATCAAGATGATCTGCTTGCGAGCATCGCTGAAGATGATATGGCCGATCTATCTTTTCCTAACTGGTTATTCGGTTCGATCAAGAAGGCCTGGCCGCAAGAGTGGCGCGCTATTATGGAGGCATCAAATGATCGCCCTCCCATGAGTTTGCGGGTGAATCTCAAGCGTGGTTCCAGAGAAGCCTATTTAGAAAAATTGCAGGCGCAGGCGATCGAGGCCGAGCCCATTCCAGTGGTTGAATCGGGCATAGTATTAGATAAACCACAAGATGTATTTGGCCTTCCTGGCTTTGCTGATGGGCTGGTATCGGTTCAGGATGGTGGTGCGCAACTTGCGGCCGGACTACTGGATCTGCAACCGGGGCAAGCGGTACTGGATCTCTGTGCTGCACCCGGAGGTAAGAGCTGTCATATCCTGGAGGCGGCCCCTGGCGATATAACTTTGGTTGCCGTGGATGTTCATAAAGGCAGATTGCAGCGAGTAAGTGAAAATCTTGAAAGACTGGATTTGGAAGCGGCTCTATATGCGGGAGATGCAGCTGAGCCACATGGAGAATGGGCTGATAGGACCTATGATCGAATCCTGCTGGATGTGCCCTGCTCTGCCACTGGGGTGATCAGGCGCCATCCGGATATAAAGCTGCTAAGACGTCCGGAGGATATTGCGACTCTGGTCGAATTGCAGGGGCGTATACTTCAGTCGGCCTGGTCTCTGTTGAAGCCGGGAGGCATGCTGGTTTACGTTACCTGTTCGCTGCTGCCAAGAGAGAATGAGAAGCAGGTTAAGAGCTTTCTGTCTAACAACGATGATGCAGTAGAACTGGCCATCGATGCGACCTGGGGCCATGCTCGTGGTGTGGGGCGGCAGACCCTTCCAGGAGAAGATTCTATGGATGGTTTTTATTATGCGCGTCTTGAGAAACGTTGACCCGTCTATCAGGTGCGGTTCTTGTCAAACTTTTGTTGTATGATTTGGGCAAATATATACTCAAGGAATAGTTAAGGTTGTCTTTTCCCCCACGAAAATTTTGTAGTCAACCGAATCAGCAATGGGCGTTACTGCTCACGCTGCTGATGCTGCTGTCTGGACTGTCTCAGGCTGCTGATTTCAAGATCATTGGTCAGACCTGCCGTTCAGTGGAAGACGCTTTTGTTGTCGATGCAAATGTTGACTTCAATTTTTCAGACAAGGCGCTTGAGGCATTGCAAAATGGCGTGCCACTAACATTGGAGATGCATCTACAGGTGAGGCGCAAAGGGGCCTGGTTGTGGGAGAAAGATCTGAGGGACACTCGGCTGCGGTATCAGATTCGCTATCATGCGTTGGCCTCGGTGTATCAGGTGGTTGACCTACAGACTAATGATCAGCAGAGTTTCGTAACCCGTGAGGTTGCAATATCCGCCCTTGGGGATATACAGGCCCTGCCGGTGATAAAGCATGACCGGATGGAGAAGGGGAGGATTTATAAAGTCGGGCTGCGTGCGTCATTGGATATCGATTCCCTTCCTCTGCCATTGCGACCACTTGCATATCTATCTCCGTCCTGGAATCTTTCCAGTGAGTGGCGTTCATGTCGAATTCGTCGGTAGGTCGTTTTACCGCCGGAGTTCTTCCGGTAGTTGCTCTCCTGGTCTTGCTGCTGGTTTCTCTGCACCTGATGAGTGGTGCAGTTCAGAATACGGAAGAACTCAGCCGTATCTTTATACCGCTGCTGGTGTTCACCCTTTTTGGTATGGTGGCTCTGGTGGCGCTGGTGCTGGTAAATGTAGTGCACTTGGTAAAGCGCTATCGTCGCCAAGCCGCCGGATCACGTCTCACTCTCCGCCTGGTAGTTATCTTTGTTGCACTCTCCCTGGTACCGGTAACGGTGGTTTACTTCTATTCTCAGCAGTTTTTGATGCACGGTATTGAGAACTGGTTTGATGTGAGGATAGATGAGGCTATGGAGGATGCACTTGGCTTGAGTAAGGCCTCGTTGGATCTGCATCGCAGGGAGCGGGCGCGAACCACCAACAGAATACTGACTGAACTGGATGAAGTATCGGTAGCGGGATTGACCGTGGGTCTAGAGGAGATGCGCGATCGCTACGGCGCTTCTGAGCTGACTCTAATGGACAAGTCCGGAGTCGTGATAACCAGCAGTAATGCTGACCCATCTGTTTTGGTTCCTGATGTGCCGGATATGTCTATCTTGCAGCAGGTGGGAGATGGAGGCAGTTACATAGGTCTGGCACCGATAGGTGAGTTATCTCAGCTTCATATTCGTGTTGTAATTTCCGATGTAGTGCGCCCCATGATATTGCAGGCGTTGTATCCCACATCGGATGCAATCAGTAAGCTCTCTGAAAAGGTGCAGCAGGCCTATAACCATTACAAGGAGTTGGCCTATCTGCGAGAAAGTATTAAGAGTACCTTCACCTTAACTTTGGCTCTCGTCCTGTTGTTCAGCTTATTCTCGGCTATTTGGGCGGCGTTCTTTACCGCAAGGCGACTGGTGGCCCCGGTGACAGATATAGCTGAAGGCACCAAGGCGGTTGCAGATGGAGACTATAGCGGCCAGCTCCCGGTGCCAGAACACAAGGATGAAATCAGTACACTTATTACCTCTTTTAACATCATGACCATGCGGATCGCCCAGGCCCGTGATATGGCTGAGAGCAGTCAGCGACAGGTTGAGGCTCAGCGTGCCTACTTGGAGACGGTGCTCGGAAACCTCTCATCTGGTGTTATCACATTTGATCCAGATGGCAATCTAAAAACGGCCAACCGGGCGGCCAGTTTGATCTTGCAAGTCGATATGGAAAGCATGATGGGGGAGCAACTGCAAGAGTTGGCTGGCCATTCACCGAAGATGCAGCAGTTTGTAGAACTACTACAGCGGCCTCTGTCCGTAAAGGGCCAGGACTGGCATAGTGAGATAAATCTGTATGGCAGCGAGGGTAGACAGGTATTGCACTGCCATAGCACGCCACTGGCAGGTTTTGGGAATGATGACAAGAGTGGGCATGTCTTGGTGTTTGATGACATAACGACTCTGATCAAGGCGCAGAGAGACTCGGCCTGGGGTGAGGTGGCGCGCCGCTTGGCTCATGAGATAAAAAATCCGCTAACACCGATCCAACTTGCCGCAGAGAGACTCAGGCATAAATATTTGAACAGCATGGATCAGGATGATGCTGCGGTACTGGATCGTTCCACCCACACCATTGTGCAGCAGGTGGAGGCCATGAAAGAGATGGTCAATGCCTTCTCTGACTACGCACGCCCTCCAAAAATGAACCCGCAGCCACTGATATTGGATGATCTTGTCTCCGAGATTCTTGTGCTCTATCGCCATGCGGATCCAGATATTGAATTGGCATCAGATCTGGCGTCTGAGCATGCGAAGATTGAGGCTGATCCGGTACGGATGCGCCAAGTAGTACATAATTTGGTCAAGAATGCCCAGGAGGCTGTGATGGAAAATGGCGGAGGGCGTGTAGATGTAAGTACCAGACAGGTACACGCTGCGGACTGCCAGTTTGTGGAGTTCGTGGTCTGTGACGATGGGCCGGGATTTAATGCCGAGAATATGGCCAATCTGTTTGAACCATATGTCACCACCAAGGCCAAGGGTACAGGCCTGGGTCTCGCCATTGTAAAGAAGATTATTGAGGAGCATGGGGGTATGATCTGGGCAGAAAATATCGGTGAAGGCGGCGGTCGGGTTGGGTTTCGTCTGCCGGTAATGAGATCGGATGATGGAGTAATGACAAACTGTTCTGCTATGGAAGCAAACATGATTGAAAAGTCAGGAAATATAATTGAGGAGTAGTAGATGAGTCAGTCCCACATACTTGTGGTGGATGATGAGCCTGATATTAGGACTCTGGTCAAAGAGATTCTGGAAGATGAAGGCTACTCCGTTGCGGTTGCTGAAAATGGAGCCGCTGCCCGCAGCGCCCTGCGAGATCGGCGGCCAGATCTGGTTTTGCTCGATATCTGGATGCCGGATGTAGATGGCATAACTCTGCTAAAGGAGTGGGCCGAGGACGATGGCCTGCCCTGCCCGGTGATCATGATGTCAGGACACGGAACCGTTGAGACGGCGGTTGAGGCCACGCGTTTTGGTGCCTATGATTTTCTGGAAAAACCGCTATCCCTGGCCAAGCTGTTGCTGACAGTGGAGCGGGCGGTGGAGGTGGACAGGCTGCAACAGGAGAATCTGGGTCTGCGTCGCCGAGTCCAGCACGTGGTGGAGCCTACTGGCAAAAGTCCTGCCATACAAAGGCTGCGTGAGCAGGTAAAGCGTGTTGCTCAGCACGACTCCTGGGTACTAATAACCGGGCAGGCGGGTACCGGCAGGGAGACTTTTGCGCGTTATCTGCATAGTCAGAGCGCGCGCCGCGATGGCCTGTTTGTGGATATGGGAGTGTCGGCCATAGCCCGTGGCAACTCGGCACGGGAGCTGTTTGGTAGTGAGAAAGGCGAACGTATCCAATATGGGGCTCTGGAAAAGGCGCGTGGAGGAACCCTGTTTCTGGATGAAGTGGCGGATATGGATCTGGAGGCCCAGGCCCAGTTGCTGGCGGCTTTGGATACTGGATCATTTTTGCGGGTCGGCGGGTCAGAACCGGTTGCAATTGATGTGCGTATTATCGCAGCTACCCAGCGTGACCTTGAGCTTGAGGTGCAGGAAGGGAGTTTCCGTGAAGACCTGTTCTACCATCTGAACGTGGTGCCGCTGAATGTACCGCCGCTGCGGGAGCATCCAGAAGATGTGCCTGATCTGTTAAACTTCTACATTGATCATTTTGTATTACATGAAAAACTTCCGTACAGGCATTTTAGTGTGGGTGCTCAGAACTTCCTGCGTAATTACACATGGCCAGGCAATGTTCGGGAGCTGAAGAATATTGTCCAGCGTCTGCTTATACTCGGGGCTGGTGATGAAATTACTCAAGATGAGGTTGAGCTGGCGGTAACTGGAAGGGAGGCATCCAAGATGGCTGAGACAGGATGGATGTTCTCATTTGACCAGCCGTTACGGCAGGCCCGTGAAGAGTTTGAAAAGGTGTATCTGGAGTACCAGTTAGATAAGCATGGCGGAAATGTGAGTAAGACTGCCGCTGAGGCAGAGATGGAAAGGACGCATCTGTATCGTAAGTTGAAGTCTTTGGGGATTGAGATCAAAGACAAAAAATAGTGGCTGATGTTACGTGCCCCAGAACTTAAACCTATTGTGTAATACGAAACATATATTGAAATGAAAATCATTATTCTTGGTGCAGGACAGGTTGGTACCTCAGTGGCGGAAAATCTGGCCATGGAAGACAATGATATTACCATCGTTGACCAAAACGCTGATTTATTAAAAGCGTTGGAAGACCGCCTGGATCTTCGTACGGTACAGGGACACGCCGCATATCCAGATGTTTTGAAACAGGCTGGCGCGGAAGATGCGGACATGATTCTTGCGGTCACCAACAGCGATGAGACCAACATGGTGGCCTGTCAGGTTGCCTATACCTTGTTTCGTACACCGACCAAGATCGCGCGAGTCAGATCCCAGGGCTTCATTAATTATCCTGAGCTGTTTGGCAATGACGTGCTACCGGTGGATCTTCTGATCAGCCCCGAGCAGTTGGTCACAGATTATATATTTCGCCTTATTGAGTATCCCGGCGCTCTTCAGGTGCTGGACTTTGCCGAGGGCAAGATAAGACTGGTGGCGGTACGAGCCTACCACGGTGGTCCGTTGGTGGGGCATAAACTCAAAACCCTGTATGACCATATGCCCCATGTGGATGCCAGAGTTGCCGCCATATACCGAAAGGGTCAGGCGATTCAGCCGGAAGGCGACACCGTGATTGAGGTGGATGATGAAGTTTTCTTTATCGCCGCCGTAGAGAATATCCGCGCAGTAATGGGCGAGTTACGCAGATTAGAGCGCCCGTTCAAACGCATAATCATTGCTGGCGGAGGGAATATCGGCAGGCGTCTGGCGCTTGAGCTTCAAAAGAACTATGAAGTAAAGATCATCGACCGGGGGAAGCAGAGATCAAAACAGCTGGCTGAGGAACTGGATAGATGTATTGTGCTGCATGGAGACGGGGCGGACGAAGATCTGCTGGTAGATGAAAACATTGAGAATACAGATGTCTTTTGCGCAGTAACGAATGATGATGAGGCAAATATTCTGTCGGCAATGCTGGCCAAGCGTCTAGGTGCTCGTAAGGTTATGTCACTAATAAACAGGCCATCTTATGTGGATCTGGTTCAGAGTGGCCCCATTGATATTGCTATCTCCCCTCAACACGCGACTATTGGCAGTCTGCTGGCCCACGTCAGACGTGGAGACGTGGAGGTGGTGCACTCCCTGCGTCGTGGCGCAGCGGAGGCAATCGAGGCTGTAGCTCACGGTGACTCTAGCTCATCCAAGGTCGTGGGCAGAATGATTGAGGAGGTGAAGCTGCCAAAGGAGACAAGTATTGGCGCAATCTTGAGGGGCGAAGAAGTAATTATTGCTCATCATGATACGGTTATTGAGTCAGAGGACCATGTGATCCTATTTCTGGTAGATAAGCGCCGTATTGCGGATGTGGAAAAACTGTTTCAGGTTGGCGTTACCTTTTTATGAGATCGTTCCTTTTCTATTCCATCCGGAGTGTACATCTCGTGTGTTTGATGTGCGGTGAGGATATATGAAATTTGTTGTAGTACAGCGAATTCTCGGCATCCTTATGATGGTGTTTAGCCTCACCATGTTTCCGCCGATGCTGGTTTCACTGTTGTTTCAGGATGGAGCATTGCTGTCGTTTGTAGTGGGCTTTTGCGGAATATTAGCAATCGGGACCTTATGCTGGTACCCGGTGCGCTCACAAAAAAGAGAGCTCAGGCTGCGGGATGGGTTCATGGTAGTGGTGATGTTCTGGACCGTCTTGGGATTATTGGGAGCAGTTCCGTTTATATTGGCAGAAGATCCAAACATATCGATTACAGATGCAGTATTTGAATCCATATCTGGCCTTACCACTACCGGTGCTACTGTAATCATCGGACTGGATGACCTGCCAAAATCAATACTGTTTTATCGCCAGCAGCTACAGTGGTTGGGCGGAATGGGTATTATCGTGCTGGCAGTTGCTGTGTTGCCCATGCTTGGTATCGGTGGTATGCAGTTGTATCGGGCCGAAACACCTGGTCCCATGAAGAATTCCAAACTCACTCCAAGAATAACCGAGACAGCCAAGGCGCTTTGGTTTATCTATCTGGGGTTGACGGTTGTTTGTACTCTGGCTTACTGGGTGGCAGGAATGAATATGTTCGATGCCTTGGGCCATGCTTTTTCCACCATCGCCATCGGTGGTTTCTCCACCCATGATGCAAGTATCGGCTACTTCAACAGCAGTCTTATCGAGATGGTTGCGGTGGTATTCATGTTGCTCTCCGGTGTTAACTTCGCTCTCCACTTCGTAGCAGTAAAGCAGAAGGATATTAGAACATATCTTCATGATACGGAGTTCCTCTTCTATATAGGCGTATTGGCCTGTGTGTCGGTATTGGCCAGCTTGGTGCTTCACTCAAGCGGTACTTACTCGGACTGGGGTAGCGCTATATCCAAGGGGATTTTTCAAGCCGTATCCATTGGGACCACGGCTGGTTTTACTACCGCAGATTACTCGGTATGGCCAGGGTTTGTGGCCATACTTTTGCTGTTCAGCAGCTTCATAGGGGGTTGTGCCGGATCCACTGGAGGCGGAATCAAAGTGATTCGTTTTCTGCTCCTGATCAAGCAGGGGATGCGGGAGATTGCTCGTCTGATTCATCCTCATGCTGAAATCCCGGTGCGAGTCGGTGGTAAGGTTATCGGGACGAGAGTGGTTGAGGCGGTTTGGGGGTTTTTTGCACTCTATGTAGGTAGCTTTGTGGTGATGTATCTGGCCCTATCCTTGACTGGGCTGGATCTTATGACTTCGTTCTCTGCGGTTGCTGCCTCCATCAACAATCTGGGGCCTGGTCTCGCCTCCGTCGCCTCCAACTACGCCGATTTGAATGATCCGGCTAAGTGGATTCTCTGTTTCGCTATGCTTTTGGGGCGGCTGGAGATCTTTACCCTGCTGGTCCTTTTTTCTCGTGCCTATTGGCGTATGTAGTCTCTTCGGCAAAACCTCGTCTGGTAAGCTCTTGAGAATTTATCAGAGGCTGCTAAAACCATACTTTGCACCTATTCAGCTTCGGTTCATGCGCCCTCCTCTATTCTGAGATTGAATCTCAAAAACGATAGGAGGATTCGTCATGAAAAGATATCTAACTGGAACACTGTTATTTCTTTTGGCCCTTGGTCTTACAACCCCAGTCTTTGCCAGGGCCTCACTGTATGATCATGAGAGAAGTCAGCATAGGCGTATACAGCAGGGGATAAACTCCGGCGAACTTACTAGAAAAGAGGTACGAATACTGCGTAAGGAACAGCAGGATATTCGTCAGTTAAAGAGACGCTTTCTGAGAGATGGAAGAGTTTCCAAGCGTGAGCGTCGTGTTCTTCAAAAGCAATATGTAAGGGCAGGCCAACATATATACCGCTTTAAGCATAATAACCGCACTCGTTATACCAATAGACATGGCCCATACTCACCATGGAGCAGCGGTGGTCGTGAAGTAGCAGGGTTTATTTTCGGCCACAGATTCTAAGTTTCGCCGATGAGTGAGTTTGATGAGTCACACCAAGGTCAGATCTACTTCAATGTTACGGCAGAAAAGAGATCTGACCTTGGTTTATCTGTGGATTAAATATTGTTGTCCAAAATAGCAAAGGTCTCTGCTGCAATCTCTCTTACCTCGTTGTCTTCGTCCATGAGGAGGCTTTGCACCGCAGGCATGGCCTTGGCGCTTCCGGTTAGGCCTAGATAGTGGCAGGCATCTGCCCGAATCTGGGGTTTATCCGACATGGTGAGTTCAACCAGTTTTGGTATGGCCGGCATGAGCAGCTTCTGCTCTTGCAGTTCTTCAATGGCTGCGCCAACTCCAATTCGTACCGCCATGGGTATGTCGAGGTTTTCTAACAGCTTCATAAGATCATCCAGGCTTTCTGGATATTTCCGTACCGTATAGACTATCTTGTCCAGGCTTCGGTTTTCCAAAAGATGGGTGAAATATGCGCTTAGTCCGGAATTGGTTGCCGCCAGATTTGCCCAGCTTCGTAACTCATCTTCACTGTAGCGCCCGGCGAATTCGAACTTCCCTATCCTTATCCATGGAGTAGAATTTACTCCCAATTCTTTGGCTTTTTCTGGGTGTAAAGCAATGTTAACTACCTCAAGGTGGCCTATGACCCCATCTTTCAACAGTCGGGAGAATGCATCCAATACGGGCGGACAGTGTGAGCAGTCGGTGGTGACTAGCAATAATGCATTTGGTGGTGATTTTTTAGGAATTTTCATTGAATATGTGTCGTCAGTTCTTTGGTATAGAGAGACTTCTTTGGCTATCCGGGTATCTGTCAGGTTTTTTCATCATCAGCTCTGGCCTATTAACCAACTGGTTAGCTAAGTAATTGTTTCCGACGCATAATGGCTGGCGGCAGAGGGTTATTACGTATAAGACATTGTTTGTAATGAAAAATTCTCGACTAAAATGCCTTTGGAAAGTACCTCGTCATAGTTAGAGTGTACGACATAAGAAGGCTAAGTACATTAGTATAAAGTTATTTTATGATGACCTCCAAAGAACTGTTTGGCACTTTTGCCTGCAACTCTTTATGTTTGTCCGTCCCGGGATGATTAAATCTAAGAACTGGCAAATGTTCCGCGCCGTTTAAGTCCGGCAAATTATGTAGGTTTAAGAGTTTAGATTTTTCCACCACCTCATACCGGTGATGGCCAGGAACGAAAACTGAATTAGAAAATTGCTACTGGACTATTGCCGTAGTAATGAATATTTAAAAAGTTCGTCGTTTTTAAATGACGATTAAAATCACATTAAAGTGAGATTAGGAGAAAAGCACCATGCCAACATTTGTGCGTACCGATAAGTGTGATGGCTGCAAGGGTCAGGACAAGACCGCTTGTATGTACATTTGCCCGCATAATCTGATGAAGCTGGATATGGACGGTTCTGAAACCGGACATGAACTGCGGGCCTTCAACCAGGAGCCAGAGCAGTGTTGGGAGTGTTACTCCTGCATCAAGATCTGTCCACAGCAGGCCATTGAGGCCCGCCCATATGCGGATATCGTTCCACTGGGCGGTTCTGTACAGCCTCTACGTGGTACTGATTCCATTATGTGGACCATCAAGTTCCGTAACGGCACCATGAAGCGTTTCAAGTTTCCCATCCGTACCACACCGGAAGGTTCTATCAATCCATATGGTGGCAAGCCAGAAGCCGATATCAACAAGATTAACGAGCCTGGTTTCTTCAACCATAACGAGCTGAACGGCTACCGTGCTGGCGATGCCAGCGAGCTGATCCGCAAGTAAGCGGGTTTCAAGCCGAAAACCTATTTAACAAATTTAATACAGAGGTGATTGAGAATGGCTGGAGAATTTGGAAATCCTGAAGTCATCGAAGAAGAGGTTGATATCCTCATCATCGGTGGTGGCATGGGCGCCTGCGGCGCTGCATACGAGCTGGGGCCCTGGGTCAAAGCGTCTGGCGGCGATATCAAAGTCAAGCTAGTCGACAAGGCCGCCATGGACCGTTCCGGTGCTGTGGCACAGGGTCTGTCCGCTATTAACACATACATCGGTCCTGAGCAGGACCCTGCAGATTATGCACGTATGGTATCTAACGATCTCATGGGCATTACCCGCGACGATCTGACCTACGATCTGGGCCGTCATGTTGACGAGTCTGTGCATCTGTTCGAAGAGTGGGGCCTGCCGATCTGGAAGAAAGACGAGAACGGTGAGCGTCACGATGGCTCTAAAGGCCTGACTGCCCTGGCTGATGGCGGTACTCCGGTACGCTCAGGCAAGTGGCAGATCATGATCAACGGTGAGTCCTACAAGTGGATCGTAGCCGAGGCTGCCAAGAAGGCTCTTGGTACCGATAGCATCCAAGAGCGTGTCTTCATCGTTAAGCTGGTTAACGACAAGAACGACAGCAACCGCGTTGCCGGTGCCGTTGGTTTCTCTGTACGTGACCACAAACTGTTTGTTTACAAGTTCAAGGCCTGCCTGCTGGTTGCCGGTGGTTGCGTGAACATCTTCCGTCCTCGCTCTGTTGGTGAGGGTCAGGGTCGTGCCTGGTATCCTGTTTGGAATGCCGGTTCCACCTACACCATGGCCGCACAGGCTGGTGCAGAGCTGACTCTGATGGAAAACCGCTTCGTACCTGCCCGTTTTAAGGACGGTTACGGCCCAGTTGGCGCTTGGTTCCTGCTGTTCAAATCACAGGCCACCAACGCTTTCGGTGAGGTCTACATGGTTCGTAACAAGGAGATGTTGAACGACTATCCTCCTTATGGTCAGGCTGCTGTACCTGCATCCTGCCTGCGTAACCATCTCATGCTGAAAGAGATGAAGGAAGGTCGCGGTCCTATCTGGATGGATACCGTGACTGCTCTGGCTAACCTGCGTGAGACCCTGTCTCCACGTGAAGTAAAACATCTGGAAGCAGAAGCATGGGAAGACTTCCTGGACATGTGTATCGGCCAGTGTGGTATCTGGGCAGGTGAGAACGTTGAGCCAGAGAAGAAGAACTCTGAGCTGATGCCTACAGAACCATACCTGCTGGGTTCACACTCTGGCTGCTGCGGTATCTGGGTATCTGGTCCAGAAGATCTGGGCGCACCTACCGAAGAGACCGAAGTTGGTGTCCCTGAGCATCTGCCTTCAGGCTGGAACTGGGGCTACCGCTCCATGACCACCGTAAAGGGTCTGTTCACCGCAGCTGATGGCGTTGGCGCTTCTGGTCATAAATTCTCATCCGGTTCTCATGCCGAGGGTCGTTTGGCTGCTAAGGCCATGGTCAAGTTCGTAATGGACAACAAAGACTGGAAGCCAGAGATGGATACTTCAGTTGAAGATCTGATTGCAGAGATCTATCGTCCAGTTCGCAACTTCCTGGAGCATAAGGATTACAGTACCGCGATCGATGTTAACCCTAACTACGTTACACCACGCATGCTGCAGTTCCGTCTGCAGAAGCTGATGGATGAGTATGTGGCCGGTATTGCCACCTACTACACCACCAACGCACACATGCTTGAGGTGGCTGAAGAGAAACTGACGACCTTGAAAGAGGACGCCCTGAAGATGCGTGCCAAGGATCTGCACGAGTTGCTGCGGGCCTGGGAGAACTATCACCGCATCTTTACCGCTGAAGCACACATGAAACACATTCAGTTCCGTGAGGAGTCACGTTATCCTGGCTTCTACTACCGCGCTGACAAAAACTTTGTCGACGAGGAGAACTGGAAGTGCTTTGTGAACTCTGTGTACGACCATGAAGCCAAGACCTTTAAGTGCTTCAAACGTGCACACGTAGATCTGGTGGATAAGACCAAGCTATTCAAATAAGCTTTTAATAGCCTAGGATCTATAGGGGAGTCCGGGCGCCGCGAGGCGTCCGGACTTTTTCGTCATATGCCGTAAGTATGACGAAAGTTGTGGCCCACAAATGTGCTAGTCTGTAGGGCGTATTTGTTGTTTAGTAAGTTTGAATTGAGGTGTTTCATGAGTGAAAAATTTGAAGATATACCCTTTGAGAGCAATATGGTGCCAGAGAAGTTGGAGCTTGGGTCCAAGATTAGCTTCCGCTGCTACAAGGGAATATTCTGTTTCAATGCCTGCTGTAAGCGGGCGGATGTAACCCTCACACCTTACGATATCATTCGGCTGAAAGAGCATTTGGGTAAAAGTTCTACCGATTTCCTCAAGGAGCATACTGTGCCATTCCAGATAGACCAGGATGGTCTGCCGGGGATAAAGCTACGCACCGATGACGATGGACAGTGCCTGTTTATGACCGAAGAAGGATGTAGCGTCTACAAAGATCGTCCCACTTCCTGTCGTTACTATCCACTCGGTCATATGGCCATGCGTAAGAGCGGAGAGATCCATGAAGAGACCCACTACTTCCTGGTAAAAGAAGACCACTGCAAGGGGCATGAAGAGGATCGTGAGCTTACGATCCAGGAGTATCTAAAAGAGCAGGAGACCATCTCCTATGATGAGATGAATAAGGAGTGGCTGCAGATCATGCTGAAGAAGCGCTCAACCGGACCTGCCGTAGGGCGTCCTCCAGAGAGTACTTTGCAGATGTTCTTCATGTGTTCCTACGATATGGATCGTCTACGCCGCTTTGTTCTTAGTGATGCGTTTAAAAATAGTTATGATCTGGAAGATTCCGTGTATGAGACGTTAGCGCATGAAGATATTCCGTTGATGAAGTTTGGCACCAAGTTTATGAAGCAGGCCTTTTTCGGTGAGCGCTCAATACCGGAGAAAGACGGCGTCTGGGAAAAGCGATCAAAAGAACGTGAAGAGGTTTGGGAGGCACGACGTCAGGTGGAGATAGCCCGCGCGCGCCAGCTCGAGGAAGAGAAGTACAAGGACAAGGATGAGAGTTCAGACTAAGGACCAAGTAGTTTTGTTCTGAAATATATGGCTGGGCCGTAGAGAGCGGCTCGGTCATTCAGAATGACGCGGACGGGTATCGATTCCATCAGTTCACGCATCTTGCCCTTGTTACAAAATGCCTCAATAAATGCTGGCTGTTTTAGCCATTCAAATATCTTAGGCGCAATTCCGCCGCCGATGTAAACGCCGCCAGTGGCCATCAGTTTCAGAGCCTGATTTCCTGCTTCAGCCCCGTATAAATGGATGAACAATTCCAGAGCCTCAGCGCAGAGCGGATCTCTTCTATCTTTTGCCAAGTCTGAAATAATCGCCGCAGAATCACCTTTTTCCAACTTATCCCGAAACCATTTTGGTTGTGGAGTATGGTTATATTTCAGCAAAAAGCTGTAGATCGTGGTTAGGCCGGGGCCGGACAGAATATCTTCCCAGCAAACTCGGCGTTTGTTATGTTGCAGATATGCGAGCAAGGCGTACTCTAGCTCATTGCCAGGGGCAAAGTCGCAATGACCTCCTTCACTAGCGAAGGGTATGTGTTTTTTCCCATCCCAAAACATCCCGGCCTGCCCTAGCCCGGTGCCGGCCGCTATTATAGCGCGATTGCCGTTTGAGGATTCTGAGCCCTTTTGCAGAGTGGAGAAATCATCGTTATCAAGAGCCGCAATGCCCCAAGCGGTGGCCTCAAGATCGTTCATTAGATGGATTGTAGAGATTCCCAGTTCATGTTCCATCTGCTGTGCATCTATTCTCCATGGAAGATTTGTGGTATTGCAACTAAGCTCAAGGACAGGGCCGGCAACACCAAATACCGCGTTACTTATAGGGATTCCAAAGTTGTTAATAAACTCCGTTGCGATCTTGCTTAATGAGGCGTATTTCTGGCTGGAGTAGGTTTCTTCAGCGACTGGATTGAGGAATTTATCACCAAGATCAAATATAGCCAGCCTGGTCTTGGTTCCACCTATGTCACCGCAAAGAATATGCATGGGCTAAGTTTCAGACCTTGGTGGTTGAAAAAAGAGAGGGATGGTTTTTTGCTTCATCATAGTGGTTATTGTGTATGTGTGCTTGGGTAACATGATGATTGGTATGGTAATTAATTAGAATTTGCGTACCTGCTATCTTTTAAAGAATATCGATATGCTGCCGATAACTGTTGGTACACATATAGAAATATTCTATGTTTTATCGTATTACCTGCCTAGACAAAATATATGCGACTGAAAACTAAAGTTCTGGCTACCGTGGCGTTAGTCTTTCTAGGGCATTTTGCCTTGGCTGAATACATAGGTCACCAACAGATAAAGACCGATGTCATCAATGATATCAGGGATGATGCCCGATTGGTGCGCGGTATGTTGATGGCCCTCAGAAGCGTATACCAAAAGCAGTTTATCGAACACAATATTCCAGTCAATGATAAAACCCTGGGATTTCTCCCGGCTCATTCCATTAGCCGTATATCCACGGATTTCCGTGATTGGGTAGATTCTGGACTCAGTTTCAATAATGTATCTGACGTGCCACGTAATCCTGGAAATATGGCAGATAAGGTGGAGATGGAGGCGATTGAATATTTTCGCAACTCACCAAACAATAAAGAGAGACTGGTACCATTCAAGAATGAGTATGGTGAGCCTTTTTATCACTTCTCCCAGCCTATCTGGATAGAGCAACACTGTCTCAAGTGTCACGGTAAACCTAGGCAGGCCCCAAAAAGTGTTCAAGAGCGTTACTCAAAAGCCTATGGATATAAGGTAGGTGATTTGCGTGGACTAATGAGCATTAAACTACCAGCCTCTATTATCGAAGAGCGGGCCACAATACAGCTATGGAATAACGCCATCAGTCACTTCAGTGGCTTCTTGGTGACGTTCGTTCTTTTGTCCTGGTTACTGCAAACCACAGTTTTATCCCGTATCAGCATGCTTAAAGACGCCGCAGTGAGAATGGCCAACGGTGACTACTCAAAGCACGCCAAGCTTCCTGGAAATGATGAAGTTACTCAGGTATCTCTGGCCTTTGATGATATGGCTCAAAAGATTGAGCAACGTGAGCGGGCGCTGGGGGTGCAAAAATCTCTCTACTTGGCACTGTCCAAGACCTCACGGAGTATCACCAGGTTGGACTCCCAGTATGAATTGTTTGCAGATGCCTGTCGTATAGCTGTTGATTACGGCGGCATGGGTCAGGCGTGTGTCGGACTATTGGATGAGAAAGGTCAGAATCTGGTTGTAGTTGAAAGTACTGGCAAAGATTTAGCAGGTCTCAGCTTTCCCGTGGGCAAGAATTCTCAAGAGGATAACTCTCCAGTTATCACAGCCATTCAGGAGGACCACCCTGTTATAACAAATGATGCCCGTAGCGAGTATCAGTCAAAACAGTGGCAGAGCATCTTGAAGAAGAGTGCCATGTGCTCTGCTGCAATATTTCCATTAAGGCGTGAGGGGAAACCAGTTGGGGTGTTCTGCGTATTTGCAGAAAATAAGGGATTTTTTGTTGATGATGTAATTGGCTTGTTGGATGAGATGGCCTCTGAAGTATCATTTGCGATCCAGACCTACAAACTTACTCACGAGCATAGGCAAACGCATCAGCGACTACATGATTCCACAATTGAGATGCAGCGCCTCAATAATCAGATGCATCTGTTACTGGAATCTACAGGCGAGGGTATTTTCGGGGTTGATACAGAGGGGAGATGTACCTTTATAAATCAGTCAGCTCTGCAGATGATTGGTTTTTCCCGGGAAGAGATTATCGGTAAGTGTACCCATACATTAACCCATCATACCCAGATTGATGGTAAGCCATATCCAAACGAGAGCTGCCCTATATATGAAGCCTTTCGTTCTGGCACGCCTTGTCGTGTCCAGAAAGAGGCGTTCTGGCGTAAGGATGGGACTTCGTTTCCAGTCGAGTATTCTGCATATCCGATTGTTGAAGAAGGCAATGTCCTTGGCGCGGTAACTGTTTTCCGTGATGTAACCGATAGCCGTGCTATGGAAAAACGTCTAAGCTTTTTGGCTACGCATGATCCTTTGACAAGACTGCTGAACCGATACGCGTTCGAACAGCATATGAAGAGAGTCCTGGAAGATGCGCGGGAGAATGGGACTCATCATGTCCTCTGCTATATGGATCTGGATCAATTCAAGGTGGTGAATGACACCTGCGGCCATGTCGCTGGTGATGCAATGCTTCAGATGATATCCAAGCTGTTACAAAAGAATCTAAGAAAAAGTGACACTCTGGCTCGGCTGGGAGGAGATGAATTTGGCCTGTTGTTGGAAGATTGTACACTGAAGAGAGCGGAAATACTTACGGTAAAGATATGCGAGGCAATCAAGGAGTTTCGTTTCTCCTGGGATGATAAGACGTTCAGTACAGGTGTGAGTGTAGGGATTGCGGCAATCACAGATGAAACATCCAGTATTGATTTGGCGCTTAGTGCGGCTGATGCGGCGTGCTACGTGGCAAAAGATATGGGGCGCAACCGCGTACACGTCCACATGGCGGATGATGAAGAGATAGCAAAACGACAGGGAGAGATGCAGTGGGTGACAGAGATAGAGTCCGCAATCGAAGAGGGAAGGTTGTATTTGCATCGCCAATCTATACTGCCATTGTCAGAGAAAGATCTTGAGCTGGATCATTTCGAAATACTTCTACGCATGCGTGACAAGAAGGGTAAAGATATCCCGCCAGGAGCATTTTTGCCTGCAGCGGAACGTTTTGCCCTGATGCCAATGCTTGATCGTTGGGTTATCCGTAACACAATGATCTGGCTGGAAGATGCTCAGAACAGAGGCAAGTGCCTGGGCCTATGTTCAATCAATCTTTCTGGGCACTCCCTTGGTGATGGGGGTCTGAAGAACTTTATAATCGAACATCTTAGGTCTCACAACATACCAGCAGAAAAGGTATGCTTTGAAATAACCGAGACTGCGGCGGTAAGTCGTCTGGATCAAGCCATTCATTTCATTGCAGAAATGCGTGATCTCGGGTGTCGCTTTGCTCTAGATGACTTTGGTACCGGGATGTCATCTTTCGCCTATTTGAAAAATCTACCAGTCGATTTTCTAAAAATTGACGGGAGCTTTGTCAGAGATATGCTGGAGGACCCGGTTGATTGCGGAATGGTCGAATCCATTAATCAGATTGGACACCTTATGGGATTGAAAACCATAGCTGAGTACGTTGAGAATGATAAGATCCGGCAGCGTCTGGTAGAGATCGGAGTAGATTATGCCCAGGGTTATGGAGTGGCTAGGCCCGGTCCTCTTGATTGATGATATGGTTCGTAAGGGAGATTAAATAATCAAACTTGTCTTTGGTGTTCACAAAATAAAAGCCCTCCGAGGAGGGCTTTGTCATAGCATGATTGCTGTCTTTATAGCGATACTATTTGGACGCGATATCCTCTAGTTGCTTTGCCTTGATCACCTGGCCATCCAGAGCGGCATCCTTGGCTGAACGTCCAAATGCAACTGCCATTAACTGGCTGTAGTAGACCACCGGCATATTGAATTTGGTGCCTTGACGCGCGTTGATCTGGTCTTGGTAGACCTCCACGTTCATCTGACACACCGGGCATGGGGTAACGATCATGTCCGCACCCGCATCAACGGCAGACTCGATGATCCCCTGGATTAGTTCATATGATTTCTCTGGTTCAGAAAAGGCCAGGGCTCCACCACAGCAGCTTACTTTTTTGTCGTAGTCGCGGATTGGTTCTGCACCAACTGCCTCAATCATATTATCCAGATAGACCGGGTTTTCAAAAGACTCCCCCTGAATGCCGAACGGACGATTGGTTTGGCAACCAACATAACCTGCGATCTTGAGTCCGGTTAGCGGCTTTTTGACTTTGGCCTTCACCGCATCCATTCCGATGTCTTCCATAAGAACCTCTACCATATGTTTGGTAGGTGTCTTGTTCTCCAGTTTTAGATCGGCCTCGGCCAGAGCGGTGTTGGCTTCCTGCATCAGATCTTCGTTTTCTTCCAGACGCTCTTTAGCTTCGCGTGTGGCCAGCCAGCAGGCAGCGCAGGTTGCCACAATATCTTGCTCGGGGTTGTGCTGTTCAGACAGGGCGATGTTACGGGCTGACAGGGTAAGACGTGGTAGCTCGCCACCACCAGCATAACCGATGGAGGCAGAACAGCAGTTCCAGTCCGGGATCTCATTAAGGGTTATGTCCAGCTCTTCGCACATGGTCTCGACTGAGGACATGAGATTGGATGCGGACGCCCCTTTTTGCGAGGAACAGCCGGGATAAAATGAATACTCTTTAGCCATGATCAATGTCCTCGCTTAATTCTCGCCCTGGGTACGGGCATCTTCCAGTTCCTGGGCCTTTTGCAATACTTTGTGCAGTCCGGAGGCGTCTTTCACGCCATGCCCACCCCAGAGTTCGGCGATTGACATGCGTTTGGTCTTTAGCATGTTCAGGCCAAGTTTTTGATGGGAGATAGCGGTCTTTATGCCCTCGGCCAGACCGTTCATAAAGTAGAGGCTTAGTCCCAGTTTTAGCTCGTTGCCGCGCCCCTTCTTGGTGATATTGTTCCAAAATAGCTGGGCAAACTTTTCGGTCTGTTGGTTTTCCGGCACCTTGCCTAGGCGCTTAGCGTAATGGGCCAGACCATGCATGATATGGGTGATAGGCAGACCGCGGGGGCAACGTGCTATGCAGTTGTAGCATGAGGTACACATCCACATGGATTCGGAGCTTAGCACCTCTTCGCGCTTGCCGGCACGAATCATCATGAAGAGTTCCTGGGGTGGGTGATCCCAGTGCTTGCCGAATGGGCAGGAGCCAGCGCAGACGCCGCACTGCATGCACATCTTTACCCATTCACCTTCTTCAACGTTCGCCTCAACTTCCTTCAGGAAGCTGGTGCGATACTTGTTTGACATAGCAATGTTCATGTCGCTCATATTTTCTTCCTCTCAATTCGCCTTCCTGGGCTTGAAACGGCTTGTAAAAAGCCCGAGACCGGACGTCCTATCCGGCTTATCATGCTTCAGTTTAGAATTTGAACGGACTCAGGCCAATCTTCTCAATGGTCGCTGCCATATCGTTGATCAGCTTTGGTGCCCGTTCCACATCGGTGATAGCAACTTCATGAACTACCACGCGTTCTGGTTCGAGGTTAAGAGTCTCAAGAGTATCGCCCACCTTGCTCATACGCTCAGCCGCCATGGCTGAACCCCTAACAAAGTGACACTGATAATCATCTCCCTTTTGGCAGCCCATCATAACAATGCCGTCATAGCCGCTGTTTAGCGCATCTGTTACCCATGAGAGGCTGACAGAACCCAGGCAGCGCACTGGAATCACGCGGGCCCAGGGGTTGATCTCCACCCCGTTCATGCCGGCCTGATCCAGCGCCGGGTAGGCGTCGTTTTCGCAGGCCAGAACCAGAATGCGTGGTTTCTCGTCCCACTCTTCCGGGATATCGCAGTTCTTGATCTGTTGATTTACGGTCTCCACCGAGTAGTTCTCGAAGGAGATTACGCGTACCGGGCAGGCACCCATGCAGGTACCGCAGCGGCGACAGCGGGATTCATTGAAGACCGGGTAGGTCTCTTCATCCTCGTTGATAGCACCGAATGGGCACTCCACTGTACAGCGCTTGCATTGGGTACAGCCCTCTTTGCGGAATACGGGGTAAGAGAGATCTCCAACTCTTGGGTGAGCGGCACGGCCTTGGCCTGCATTCTCTGCAGCCTGTATCGCCTTCATGGCAGCGCCAGCTGCATCGTCAGCGGCCTGACGCATATCCATGGGACGACGCACTGGTCCAGCGGCATAGATGCCGGTGCGGCGGGTCTCATATGGGAAGCAGATAAAGTGCGAGTCGGTAAACCCGTTGCTCAGGTGCGGTAGATCCGTGCCCTGGCGATAGTCCAGATTCAGAATGGACGGTGGAGCTACTTCCAAAGTCGCCTGGAGTCGGGCCTTCTCGGTCTCATCTTCGGCCTCTTCCAAGGCTAGTTGGAGATAGGGGTCTGGGCCGGTGTTTGGCATCATGCCCACATCCAGGACTACCAGGTCAGTTTCCATCTCGGTGTCTTCGTTCAGGATAAGATCCTTGAACTTAACTGCCAGAGTGTCGCCTGGAACAACTTCAGCTACATCACCTTTGGTGAAGGTGACCATCTGCTCCTGGGCGGCACGATAGAAATCTTCGCCCGGTGCGCCTGGTGTACGCAGGTTGTCAAAAATAATGGTGGTGTCGCAGTCGCCGTTTAGTTCCTTCAGGTACAAGGCCTGTTTGATAGCGATCAGATCGCCTGCACCAGAGTGGTACTTCAAACTTCCCTTTTCGCCTGAACACTGGCCGACATTCTGAACAAAGGCTACTGCTGTAACTTCTTTGCCATCAGATGGACGTTTGATAGCGTTGCCGTTTGCCTCTTTGGCTAGCTTTTCAAGCTCTTCATTGGTGATGATGTCTGCACTGTTGCTGTAGTTAAACTGGCCAAGTGCTGATGGATCGAACAGGTTAAATCCGGTGGCCTGGATGATGGCACCAAAGCTGGCTTCGCTGGAACTGCCGGACTCAGTTGCGATATGGGCGTTGAAGCGGCCAGGAGCACCTTCGGTCTTGGTCAGGGTACTATTTAGGTGCACAGTGATCTTGGAGTTGGCTTCAACTGCGGCAATCATCTCTGCCACGCCGGTATCCTGAGGTGCCGAGTAAGGAGACCGGGTAGGAATTGATTTGTAGTAGTTGGCCGCGTGACCACCCAATGCACCTGTCTTTTCGATGATGGTTGCCGGATAGCCAGCTGCTGCCGCCTCAAGTGCTGCGGTCATGCCGGTAATACCGCCACCAACTACCAGGATGTTTTTGTTCAGATTTTGCTCGCCCGACATGGAAGGCAGTGACATGGCCTTAACTTCGGCGCAGCCCATACGGACGTAGTCGTCTGCCATCTCCTGGGTGGTTTCACGATTCTCATCCGTATCTGGTCGAATCCAGATAACGCCTTCGCGCAGGTTGGCTCGGGACATGGCTACGTCGGTAAAGTTGAATGCCTCTACCTTGGCGCGACGGGAGCAGGCGGCGATCATGATGTGGGTAACGCCTTCGTTGGCGATGTCATCACGGATCATCTGAACGCCTTCGGCGTTACATAACATCTCGTGCTGTTTGCAGCTCTGCATTTTTCCATCGCGGGTTGCGGTGGTTTCCAGCTGGCCGGCGTCCAGGCGTTCGCCAATGCCACAGCCGGTGCAGATATATGCAGCTAATTTCTTATCGTCTGCCACTGTATTAACCCTCCGTTCCGGCTACGCGGTTGACTACTTGAATGGCGCGCAGGGCGGCGCCCGTGGCCTGTTGGACCGCGCGATTTACGTCCAGCGCATCCGAAGCACAACCAGCGGCGAATACCCCACCGTTCTCCGGAGCAGGCTCGATAAAGCCTTCCTGATTGATTTGTATATCAACAGGGAATGCGTCTTTGTCCACGCTAGGCTGCATGCCCACGGCCAGGACCACCAGGTCATGTTCGTTGGCGTAACGGTTATAGCCCTCGGTATCCACACCATGCAGGATCGGGTTGCCGCTCTCGCTGTTTTCAACAATGGAGGCAACCTTGGACTTCACGAAGCTGACATTGGGATTGGCCTTGACCTTGGCATAAAACTCTTCGAAGCGGTCAATGGAGCGAATATCTATGTAGTAGATGGTGGACTTGCCCTCGTCACCCAGGGCTTCCTGAACGTAATGGGTCTGTTTCAGGGTTGCCATGCAGCAGATGCGTGAGCAGTGCAGCAGGTGGTTGTGGTCGCGAGATCCAGCGCACTGGATAAACGCAACGTTTTTTGCTTCGCTGCCATCTGAGGGACGTAGGATCTTGCCGCCAGTTGGGCCGTTAGGATCGGCCATACGCTCAAATTCTACGTTTGTGATGACATTGTCGAAGCGGTCATAGCCATAAGGCTGAATCTTGTTGGCGTCATATGGTTGCCAGCCTGTGGCCCAGACTACAGCGCCAACTTTGAAGGATACAGTTTCTTCCTGCATCTCCAGATCTACCGCATTTACCTTGCAGGCCGCCTTGGCCTTGTTGGCATCTTCTGTACCGATGATCTGTGGATCGATCACATGCTGCTGAGGATAAGCCATACGATAGGGCAGGTAAGCACCTTTGCGCTTACCCATGCCGTAGTTATGCTCATCGTCAAACTCAGCCTCTACCGCGCTGGTGCAATCTCCGCAGGCGGTACAGTTGTCGTTTACATAACGAGGGCTGATCTTGACCGTGGCGGTGTAATCGCCAGCCTCACCTTGGAGGTCTGTTACCTCGGCCATAGTGATGACTTTTAGGTTTGGGTTCATCTTGGCCCGGCGCTGGTTGATCTCCAGGCCGCACGTTGGAAAGCAGAGCTTTGGGAAATATTTGTACAATTGAGCTACGCGGCCGCCTACATACGGGCGCTTTTCAACCAATACTACCTGCTTGCCTGTCTCGGCGGCCTCGAGTGCAGCGGTCAGCCCGCTGATCCCGCCGCCAACCACCAGGATGGTCTGGTTGGTTGCGATTACTTCCGTCATGGATTGTCCTCCGTTGCGGAATGTGGTCTTGATAAAAATGCATTAAAACCTTTGTTCCAGCATGTTATTTTGGTGCCGGATCAGGTCATTTTGTTGTCTTTGGCGCTGTTTTTAGGCGCTTAGGAGTCTAGTTGGAGTAAGATACCCCGCTTCGCGCTCTCCTGCCATAGTAAAAGCAGCATTAATGTTATCGAATTTTCAAATGTACTAATAGAGGAGATATATAGACAACCGTCTTTATGGGAACTGTATATCACCTTGGTAGTAGTTATATCCAGCTGTTTGGTACATTAATCGACAGAAATCGCAGACTTGTAATGCGTTTATTGTATGGGTGAAATTGCTGTCTATACTTCAACTACACAAAGGGGTCTAGTATGCAGGGTGCACGTTTGTAATTCAGGGAGAGTAGATGTGGCCGGCGTCAAAAGAGACAATCAGTTTCTGCTACCAAAGAGGCATAGCTCGTCCAGGTCGGAAGATGAGTTTGGTAGAAGAAAAATCAAGCAGTGGGTTAGTGATCTACCCATAGGTGATGTTGAGAGAATTTCCCGTGATCTGCTATCCAAGTTGGGGAGGCTAAATCGACTGGAAATTCCGCCTGTAGAAAGATTTGAAATCTTGACGTTGTTGCAGAGTCCCTTGAGCTTCGTCCTTGATACGCTAAAACGTAATTGCGTAGAGGGCTCGATCCCGCTGGGCACGAAGGCTCGCATGGCTTCGGATATGCGGCTTGAAATAATGATTCAGACAGTCATCGCATATAAGATCGTACTATCTCAATTTCATGATGATTCGATTACGGGGTTTCTGCTTCATAAGCAGACGAGATCGGAGGCGCTTCGAAGCGCACTGTTCTATCTGGGAGAAATCCTCCTCCACTCTTATCAAACCTATCAGCCTTGTTTGGGTTACGTATGGAAAGAGTTGCATGGTATCTATTACTACTCGGTTAGCAATGAGTTGCATGTGTCTAAGCAGTTGGCTGATCATGAAGGTTCTAAAAGGCTAGGCATAAAAGATCTATATAAACAGATTTTGTTGTTGGCATTGGCTAATCCTAATTCACTGCTCAGGGGAGAAGTTGAGAAGGTCCATGCTGCCCTGGAGCAATGGGCATCATCAGCTGAGCTGGTTTCAATTAACGAGCCGGTTTGGGCAAAGTCATTCTTCTTGATTGATGCACAGATTGATGCCATGCCATGTGCGCCAAATCTATGTAGAAAAGATAAAATAGATATTGGCTGGGCATTGATTACGGATGATCTGGACAAGCTGCTCGAAGAGAAGGCGAAGGAGGAAGAGAGGGCGCATTTGCTAAGCAATAAGTTACGTCCGGCAGACGCGGGTTCTGAACGATTGATGAATAAATTGAGATCGGCCTGGACTCTGCAAATTAGGCCGCGGGAAGTTCGCAGTCATGCTTCAGATCTGGTGGAACTTGTCTGTGGGCTTGAGCCTCTGTATCTAATGCATGGGGGGGATCGATTAGCAGATGAGAATGAAGAAATACAGCCCGAACCTAAAATCCACAACCTGACAGTTGGCCGTAAGGAGTGCATCAGTACTAACAAGAGTGAAAACGGATACTATTTGAACTGGCCCGAAAATGGAGAAAGTGGTGCCCATGTAGGCGAGTTAGTGGGGGTCAGTTCCAAGAGTGACAAAAAAGATGATGCTAATGTGGATTTGGGGCTTGGTGTCATCCGCTGGATGCATGTTGAGAGGCCAGGTTTTTTGGGTATGGGCATAGAGATGCTGGATGGACTTATTGAGTCAATAATTTTACAACGGAAACGCAAGGGGGCTAGTCAGGCCGAAAGTATGAAAGGCCTGCTGCAACACGAAAGAGGAGGCTCTGTCAGTCTCATTACACCGCCTTTCTATGTCGATGAAGAAGATCGTTTTAGAATGATTACACAAGGCGAAAAGCGTCCTGTGGAGTTAATGCACATAATTGAGAGCACCGACTCTTTCGTGCGATTTCAGTTTGAACAATTTGCCGGCATGCATTAGAAAGCTTTAAATAAAGCCGCCCCGGTTTTTTTTGAGTGCAAAAATTAATAGAAAGGAAGATTTTGCCTTCTTCGATTTCAATAACATATCCCATGCGAAATCGGTGGCACACTCTGGTACCTTAGATACCTAAGAACTGTTCGAATATTCCCAAGACATTTCATAAAACTTGGCAGCTTTTGATAAGCTAGATATCTGGCAGAATATGCGTGGCTTATTACAAGAGATCTTGAGTCTATACTAATAAGCATGGAATGATTAAGGTGCCTGGAGTGGCATATCAAGAGATTGCGGAGTCATGCAGTGGTAGGTATAAAACGAAAGAATCCATTTATCCTTCCGGAACGATCGAACCCGGAGAGCATTGAAGCGGAGTATGACAACAAGAGATTTAAGCAATGGATTTCGGATCTACCCATAGGCAATATCAGTAAGACTGCGCATGCACTATACAGCGAGTTGGATAGATTAAATCGTCTTGAGATAGCTCCATCCGAAAGGTTTGAGGCGCTCGAGCTGTTACTTCCTTCGATGAGTTTTGTACTTGAAAAGCTACAGCTGTTTTTTGCAACCAAACCTATTCCTTTCTCTAAAGAGATTAGATTAGTCGCTAGATTACACTTGGAATTATTAGTAAGTGTGATTGTTGGTTACAAAACTGTTTTGGCGCAGTTTCATGATGGCTCATTTACTGGGTATCTCCTGCATAAGCATACAAGATCGAATGCCTCACGCCGTGTTTTATACTTCCTGGGAGAGGTTCTCCTGCATGAATACACTGCTTACAGATCCAGCCCCAAGTACGTCTGGAAGGAAATACACGGTATCTATTATTATGCGGTGCAAAATGATTTGCAGCATGAAGATGGTGAAGTCGCTGACAGCGATCAGTTAGACCGTCTTAGTCTCAAAGATATCTACAAGCGAATCCTGTTGCTTGCTCTTGTAGATCCTAATAGTTTGCTTAGGGGTGAGGTAAAAAAGGTAAATGATGCGTTGGTTCGTTGGCTTCCACATGTTGTTCTTGTTCCCATTAACAAGGAGGTCCCTAGTTCTCCAGTATTTCTTATTGATTCGCAAAAAGATGCTTCGCCATGTCCGGCAGATGTATGTGATAAAGCTCAGATCAAAATAGGCTGGCTCTTAGTAACAGCAAATTTGGACGAGGTTCTTGAGCGTGAAATAAACGCCATGAAGGAGGCGGTCTCCTCCCAACTTCGTCCTATGGATGCGGTATCCATAAAGCTGATTTCCAAATTGCGTGATGTATGGAGCCGCACCATGGTATCCAGAGATGATCGCAAGAAGAAAACGGAAGTGATAGAAGTGGCTTGTGGCATAATGTCGCTGCATGAGCTATTTGGAGGTAAGAATATTCTACAGTCGGCTACGGGTAAGCAGAATTCAGCTTTCTTTACTGTTGATGCTAAGGGGTTGGATCAGAAGTCGGCTGTTATCGAACATGATGAATATATAATCGACGCTGGCGGCGAACTTTCATTGGGCTTCTCTTCTGATTCGGAACAGACTAATAAGGATGAGGCTGAACCCGACGTCGCTAATTTTTTGTCTGTCCATGAGTTCGACAGTGTGGAGTGTGTTTCCGTAGATAATAGTAAAAATGGTTATTATCTGACTTGGCCAGAAGAGAGCGAGTATAAGGCGCATGTAGGTGAGCTGATCGGACTCAATTCAAGAGAAAATTTAGATCTGGGTGAGGCCTGGACTTTGGGCATAATTCGTTGGGCGCGCATCCGGGATAATGGTCTTATGGGGTTTGGAATTGAACTTCTTGACGGTGATATTAAACCCATCAGAATTGAGCGTTGGTACAATAATAATTCCAAGGCAGATGTGCTGCTGGGTTTTCAGCAAATAGTCAATGGTCAGACCGAGAGCGTGCTAACCAATCCTTTCTATATTGGAGAGAAGGACAGATTGATTCTTGTTAACAATGCCGAGCAGGTTCCTATTGTTCCTGATCGGATTCTAGAGTGTACCGATTCAATAATGCGTTTTAAGATCAAAACAGCCAGCAACGAAATTGGTGTAGCTGAGTCAGAGGCAAAACAATTATCTGCTTCAAATGATCCCTTTAATATCATATGGGATGATTTGGAGATCTAGCCGCGTTTGAAAAATATCGACAATAAATCTGAGTTCTCGGGCCAAAGGCGCATGGGCAAAGGGATGATTGTTGGTGCTTGGATATGTCTATTGTTGATTTTGACACTCTTCTTTAACTCGTATCTTGAACGACAAAACAATCCCAATACCAATCCTGAAACATCCACAACCGGTTTGACTAAAGATGTGGTGCTAAAGCGAAACAGATCGGGACATTATGTGTCCAGTGGAATGATTAATGGCAAGACAGTTACCTTCTTGTTGGATACAGGCGCAACCGATGTCGCAGTTTCAGATGAGCTTGCAAATACTCTTGGCTTGCGACGAGGAATGCGTATTAGTAGTCAGACCGCAAATGGAACTGTAACAGCATGGCAGACTATGCTTTCAGAGGTAAGCATTGGAGATATAAGTTTGCAAAATGTGAGGGCAAGTATACTGCCCAGCCTGCATGGGGATGAAGTTCTGTTAGGAATGAGTTTTTTGCAGCAGCTTGAGATGGTGCAGCGTGGCAAACTTTTATTACTGCGTCAGCGCTGATCGCTTTGCAATACAAAAATGATTGCGTAGTCGCGGCATCGCGGTTGCGATGCCGCCTAAACCGGAATCTATACTAGAGCGTCCTTGAGAGCCTTAAGAGCGGCGAGTCGGATCACTGTTGAAGCAGGTTTTGCTGCGATCTTGATGGTTTCGCCAGTGGCTGGATTACGTCCCATCCGGGCCTTTCGTGCGGGCTTGCGTACGCGACGAACCTTAATTCCAGTTTGAGGTATCGTAAATTCACCTGATCCACGTTTTTGCATATTGCGTTGAATCAGTTCGCCCAGAGAATCAAAAACTGCGCCAACCTGTTTTCTAGTCAATTCTGTATCTTCAGCAATGGCCTGAATGATTTGCGTTTTTGTCTGCTTAACACCTATGGCTTTTAACTTTTTCGGGGCTGCCGCAGGTTGTTTTGCAACCGCCTTTTTCTTGGCAATGACTTTTTTTACTGTTGCCTTAGAGGCGGCTTTCTTTTTTACGGCCATTTTACAGACTCCTGATATTGTATGGATTGAAACTAGATAGATAATAGCATACGTGCGTAATTTGCTAACTATAGTTGCATAATAAAAGTTAGCGTTAAACTTGCTCTAGACTTTAATGCAAACTCCACCGCGTCGACTATCTCCATGACCGTTAAGAGCTCCGTCATGTTTGTTTGTGACCGTATGCGCCCCGCCAAAAAAAAGGTTCTTTTCCGGCCACAGGTGATGTTCCGGGAATTCGTTGATCAGGTCCGCAATGGTCAGGTCAGGTATGCCGTGTTCCAGGTTAAGTAGTCCACTCTCAAGATGGATTCTGGGTTGTTCAACGGCCTCTGCGGCCTCCATCTTGAAATCGATCATATTGATAAGTGTCTGCAGTATGGCACTGCGAATTCTATTTGATCCGCCTGACCCTATTGCAATCCGGTCTCCATTTGGCATTAATGCAACTGTAGGAGCCATCATTGAGGCTATACGTCGATTCACCGGCCATTGGTGAAAGCCGCGAGGATTTATATCCTCTTCGCCTAACATGTTATTTAGCATTATTCCGGTGCCCGGCAATACATAACCTGAACCCTCTCCATTGGATAGAGTCATGCTAGCCATGTTGCCTTTGCTGTCTGCAACACTTATCTGGGTTGTTCCGCGCGCACATAATGCATGTTTGCGTAAGGTGTCTCTGTATGTGTCCAGGAATTCATTAGAGAGAATTCGACGGCTGGTTATTGCATCCAGGTCAGAATCAATCTTGTGACTATGGCGTAGCTGTTGTGTTAGACGCATTGCATGTGCCACGTTAGTCAGGTGCTCCGTGCCATGGTGCCGCATATCGGAGAGCCCTTGTTGAGCTAGAATGGAGAGAGAGAACGCGATCAGTGTCCCACCAATCGAGGGGGCTGGATTGGTCAAGATTTTGGTGTCTCTGTAGTTTAGGGAGAGCGGCGTCCTGAGTTCGACCTGATATCCATCCAGGTCGCTCCTGCGGATGGCTCCGCCCTTAGCCTTACAGTCAGTTACAAGTCTTTGCGCCAATTCTCCTTTGTAGAACAGCTCATCACCTTCCTGCGCCAATGCAGAAAATAGATCAGCCATCTCTGGCTGTTTTACTGTTTCATTCTGGGATGCAACTCTATCCGGCTGGCTATCACATGCATGCAAACGTAGCGCCTCGGCGCTTGACTCTATTATTGGAGAGACGATGGTAGAAATATAATGTTGGAAGCTGTTTATTCTTACTCCTTCCCTGGCGAGCTGCAGAGCTGGCTCTATGATTATTCTAAGGGGAAGAGTGCACAGATCACGGTGTATTGCAAAGATTCCTCGTACCATTCCCGGTACTGCAATAGATCCCATGCCTATGTGAAACTCTTGCTGGGCGGTCCCAAAATCAGCAACAATCGGGGAAAAGTCCAACTCCTCAACCGGTGGTTTTTGCATTGGTGTTTGTGCAAAAAAATCATACAGAACGGAACTGTTGTGAGAGTGCGCCAACAAAAAACCACCGCCTCCGAGCGAGGAGAGAACTGGTTCTGATACACAACTGGAAAAAAGTGCCGCCAGGGCAGCATCAAAGGCATTGCCTCCTGCCTTCAGAACAGCGGCGGCGGCCTTTGCGGTGTCATCGTGTCCAGCAGCTACTATTCCGAGGTGTTTTTTCATTTAAAATTCGTACAATCATGGATTTTATACCAGACTCTAACATATGGTATTTGTTTGACGTGAACTCATGCCTGCTTAACTAGATGTTGGAATGGTGTGAACGTGTTCAAGTTTTTACTTTAAAAATTAAGGCTATAGTAGCCAATTAAACCCTGATCACATAAATAACCGCATCAAACGGCGGTTTCTAGTGAAACTCTCCGAATGGGAGAAAGTCTGAACTCTCTGTAATCCTGGCGCAGAGTCTATGATTTACGTATCAGAGTAAGATAGAAAAATTCAGACCTGGAAGGAAAATGGTATGGGCGTTGTGCCGAATCGTAACAGTTTACAGATACTTAAAAAGCTGGTTCCACTGAATCTGCTTTCGGATAAAGATCTTGAGCAGTTGTTGCAGACTGCGAGCTTCAATAAAGATAAAGCCGGGACCTATCTGTTTCGTCAAGGTGACACCGATTACCACAATGTATATCTGCTTTCAGGCCAGGTTGCTCTTCTTGACAAGATGAGGGAAGTGGACAGAATCTCTGCAGGTAGTGAGACATCCCGCTTCCCACTCGCTCATCAGGTTCCCAGAAAAAATTCCGTCCGTGCCATTGGGCGGGTTGAATATGTGCGCATAGATAATCGCAAGCTCAGTGAGCTGTTAGTTCGCGCTAGTGATGACGATTACAAAGTAACGGACCTGAATGTAAATGTAACCGATGATTGGATGGCCCAACTGCTTCAGTCCCGAGTATTTCAGCAGATACCCGCTGCAAATATTCAGGGCGTAATAATGCGCATGGAAGAGGTGGAGGTAAAAAGGGGACAAAATGTAATTGAGCAGGGAGGTGAGGGCGATTACTTCTATCTCATACACCAGGGTCGATGTGCTGTTTTGCGCAGGGCAGATGGGGAAAAAGAACCGACTGAGCTAGCCAAGCTTGGTCCGGGAGACAGTTTTGGCGAAGAGGCATTGCTATCTGATAGCCCGCGAAACAGTACCGTCTGCATGCTTACCAAAGGCGTCCTGTTGCGACTTGCCAAAGAAGATTTCATCGAATTTGTAAAGCGACCTCTGGCCAAGGGGGTAAACTACGATGAAGCGCTGTCACAAGTTAAGAATGGAGCAGTGTGGCTAGACGTTAGGCGTCCTGAAGATTACGCAAAAGGGCACATTGGAAACAGCGTCAGCCTTCCGATAAATACCCTACGATATCAAGCTCCAAATCTTGCGCCAGACCAACACTATGTTATCTGTTGTGATGACGGACAGCTTAGTGCTACCGCCGCATTCCTTCTAACCGATCGTGGCCATAGTGTTTCTGTTCTTGAAGGCGGTCTTAGATCTGCTCCGGCTGATATCCTTATCAAGGAAGGAAATATAGAAGCTGAGACCAGTGCCAAGGTCATCAGTCTGCATTCTGGAGAGGAAGTGGCCGAGGGCGTAAGTTCAAAGGCGTCGGAGGATTTGAAAGAAAAACTTGCGGCTGCAAATTCGCGCATTAAAGAGCTAGGTGTGCGTTTCCAGAATTATCATAATAAGCAGCAGAAAGAAGAAGCGCAACGTCAGGCTGAGCTTAAGGCTCAGAAGGTAATACTGGATAAAACCAGGAATAGGCTGGACGAACTTAGGGGAAAAAGGAATGCAGATAGGTCAAAAATAGAGCAACTAGAAAAAGACTCCAGTGCGATTACTGAATCCCTAAAGGCAGCAGTTGAAGAGCTCAATCAGACCAAAGGCAGAGTCACGGAATATACGGCAAAGCTGCAAGAAGAACAGGATAGAACTAAAACAGTTCTTAAAGAGAGAGATGTCCTCCAGGAACAGTTGGATAAGGTTCTGCAGGAACAAAAACAACTGAGCAAAAGTGGGCAGGAGCAGAAAAAATCAGAAGAGAACCTGAGGCGAGACGCAGAACAAAAGTTAACTGGGCTACAACAAGAGCTGGATGCATCCACAGCCCAACTGAAACAGTCAATAGCGGAGCGAGAGGCCCTGGAAAAGTCCATCGAGGAATTGCGCGCTGGGCAGAAAGATATTGAACAGAAGCACATTGATCTCTCAGATACACAACAGCAACTCGTGCAGTTAAGGGAAGAACTGGACGCAACCAGGAACAAGCATGAGGGTTCCATATCCGATCTGGAACAGCTAAAGCAAGCGCTTGAGAATGCAAATAGCAAAATCAAAGAAGAGCATGATTCCTATCAGCAGGCCAAAGTGGAATTGCAGGAATTACGAAATGCCCAGCAACATTCGCAAAGTGATTTCAAGGGTTTGGAAGAAGCTAAAACACGAGCCGAGGAAGAACTACAGCAGGAGCGCATTTCGCGTCAGCATGCTGAAACAGAGCTCAAGCGGTATTTGGCCAAAATACCTGAAGATGGGCAGGGAGAGGTCAAAGATCTACAGGATGAGATTGCAACACTGACCGAGTCTCTGAAAGAAGCAGATTTTGCCTACGATGAAATCAGGGAAAGGGTTGAACTTCTATCGGAAGAGAAAGAACGATCGATCGAGGTAATACAGGAACTTGAACAAAATAGTGGTGCTGCCAGAGAAGAGATAGAGACACTGACCTCAGAGTTGGAGCAGTTGCGTTCTAGCCAAAGAAATATGGAATCAACCCTGAGTGATGTTGGTGAAAGCAGCGAGGAAGCAGATGCTCTACGTGAGGAATTACACTTAGTGCAGATGCACTCAAATGAGGAAATCAAGGAACTTAAAAATAAGTTAGAGATTGCTAGATCCGGATTGGAAGATAGAGAAATTGCCAGGGGCCTTGAAAAGGCGGAAGAGGAGGCTCTACGCTTGGAGCTGGATGAAATACGTGAGTCTTCCAGGAGATGGGAGCAGCGATTAACTGAAGCCGATATAAAGTGCAGGGGTCTTGAAGACGCCATCGAAGACAGGGATGAAAAGCTTGATCAGATAAAAATGGAGCTGGATGCATCAAGAGTTAAATACGAAGAGGCAACACGTGTTAGCCAAGAGAATGAGAAAAGGTTGAACCAGCTTCGAGAGAGGGCGGAGCAGGGGCTGATAACCAATGAATATGTGGACTCAAGATTACTTGGCTCATCCCGAGTATTGAATTTAGACGAAGTAATCTCAGGGCCATCCCCCAAGCAGGCAATGATTCTTTGGTTTTTGCTTGGAGCCGTTATCTGTTTCGTATTGCTTGACGGGCTTATGCTAATAACTGGCAGGACAGAACTTATCACTGGCCTATTGCAAGATAAAGAGGGATCAGAAGCGAAGAGCAGCGTCATAGAAAGAGATCAAGCCTTCCCCAAGCTTGTTGAGCCAGACCAATCGATTTCTGCCGAACCAACAGAGAAGGTTGATGAAGTGGAACCTCAATGGTCAATGTTGACTGATATTCAGTTTGGACCGGCCATGGTTAAGCTTAGAGGGGGAAGCTTTATCATGGGTAGTAATCGTAACCAGGTTTCCAGTAATGAATGGCCAGCCCATCAGGTTGAGATAAAGACTTTTGCAATTAGCAAAACAGAAGTTACCTTTGATGAGTACGATCGTTTTGCCCAGAATACCGGTCGCCGACTTCCAGAGGATGAAGGATGGGGGCGCGGTGATCGGCCAGTGATAAATGTAGACTGGGAAGATGCTGTGGCCTACACCGAGTGGTTGTCAGAACGCACTGGCAAGAAATACCGACTGCCAAGCGAAGCTGAATGGGAATTTTCAATCAGAAGTGGCAGTGATGCAACTTACTGGTGGGGCTATCAGACTGAAGAAGGTCGGGCAAACTGTTTCGATTGCGGTAGTCAGTGGGACAGAAAGAGCACGGCTCCAGTTGGTAGTTTTCCGCCGAATAATTTCGGGCTACATGATATGGCAGGTAACGTAAGGGAATGGGTCCTTGACTGTTATAACCCGAGTTATAATGGTGCCCCCTTGGACGGCTCTGCCTGGATCTACCCGGGTTGTGATGGGCGAGTAGTCAGAGGCGGCACATATAACAAAGCCAGCGACAGTATGCGCTCTACCTGGCGAGGACACTTCAAATCGGATTCACGTTTGGCCGTAATTGGCTTTCGAGTGGTACGTGAGTTCTAGTCAACACGGTATATACGTGAGACGCAATCCCAACCACTATCAAACTAGCCTCGCTGTAAAAGAAACTCAGCTATTGAGATGGATGCCATATCGGGCGGCATAGGGCTGGGTTCAGGTTGGATTGTAATCTCAACCAGTTGCAGAGAGGGGATCAGCTCGACCAGCTCAAAAGGCCTGGGCACTAGCGCTTCTGTCGGTTCATTCTTCCTGGTTTGATAGGTAGATTCGCCAGATGCCATGTCATATTTGGTGATCATGCGTCACCTCCTTGGAGGCCTGAGTTGACGTATTCAACTCTTGATCCATATGTCGGCACTTAGCGGGAAAACTTTAATCTTGGTTTGAAGTGGCCTCATCTACAAATTTAGGGCTATTCTTCCCTATCCAGATCGTCCATGGGGTTGTGATGATTGTCGCCCGCAGGGCGGTCCAGATCGACGCCATAGTCATCGTTGCTTATATCTAAAGACCCTGCCCAGTCCTCAGGTTGTTCGGCTGTACGGTGAACCAGCTCTTCCCAGGTATCAGAATCATATTCCTCTACAGTGCCGTCGTAGAACTGTACCTCTATGGACTGCTCTTCTTTATCTAAGGCCACTACCTCAAATATGTCCCCCTCAACAGTCTGATACCAGTTGCCGACAGCAGGATGCGGTTTACTCATATCAGCGTACTCCTCTGCTATTTATTGGGTTCCCGGATGAAAACCTTTTGTTTAAACCCGGGGTTAGATCGTGGGTTCGAATATTTAGTATTACACTGGATTCAAATGTATTCCAGTATCGAATTTTTCGTCATGATGATAAGTTAGATACGGCCATTCCATCCGTGGCTAAAGTACTCAATGGGAAATGCGTAGATGGGAGAAAAAGCTTGAGTTGGTGGGGGAAAATGTTGGGCGGGGCATTTGGCTTCATGCTTGGAGGCCCGCTCGGGGCTATTCTGGGTGCTGTGCTGGGACATAACCTTGATCGTGGTATGGATGGGCTTAAAGGCTTTGAGCCGTTGCATCCCGGCGATAGAGAGCGTGTTCAAACCGCATTTTTTACCGCCACATTCTCCGTTATGGGACATCTGGCCAAGGCCGATGGCAGAGTATCGAAGGATGAGATAGGCGTGGCCCGTATGGTTATGGATCAGATGGATCTGAACCAGAAACTTCGGCAGACGGCAATACGCCTATTTGATCAAGGCAAGAAAATAGATTTCCCGCTGGATGATGTTCTGGATCAGTTTCGCCAGGAGTGTCACCGGCGCCAGACCCTAATCCAGATGTTTGTCGAGATCCAGTTACAGGCGGCCTATGCTGATGGTGTTTTGCATGGGGCCGAAGAACGGCTGCTTCTACATATCTGTCAGCGCCTTAACATACCAGAATCTCTGTTCCGCAGTCTGGAACAGATGATAAAAGCCGAGAGGCATTATGCTGGTGACAGCCGGGCGAGGGCAAAACCGGCCGGACCGTCTTTGGAAGACGCCTACGCAATACTTATGGTTTCACCCGATTGTACGGATGCAGAGTTTAAACGGGCCTATCGTCGTCTGCTTAGTCAACACCACCCGGACAAGTTGGTCTCTAAGGGTCTTCCTGAGGAGATGATGAAAATGGCGACACACAAGACCCACGAGATACGCCAAGCCTACGAACAGATAAAGGAGGCGCGCGGGTTGCGCTAACGGCTGGCTATTTGAACAACAGTACGAAAGACTCAAACAGTTTTTTGCTGAAGTGGTTCTGCATCTTGTCCCGCATCATCTTCAGGGCTTCATACTTGGTCATGGCCCTCTTGTATGAGCGTTCTGCAGTGAGTGCGTCAAACACATCGGCTAGATGGCAAATGCGCCCATAGATGTGGATATCCTCTCCTTTGAGATGCTTGGGGTATCCGGTTCCATTATTTAGTTCATGGTGTTGCATCACAATATATTTACACTCATCCGAGATGGCATTAGCAGATTTAAGCAGTTTGTAGCCTTGGTAGGGATGAGTGCGCATCTGATTCATCTCTTCATCAGTAAGACGCCCAGGTTTGTTAATAATCCTGGGGTCCACGTTGACCTTTCCTAAGTCGTGTAGAAAAAAGCCAGCACCCAGCTCCTCCAGATCATGGTTATCAGAATGTTGAAACAGTTCTTTTGCCAACATAATCGCCGTAACGCCAACGTTGACCGAATGAGTATATGTATAAAAGTCATGCGAGGTGATGCGTAGCATATTGTAGGCAGTAGCATCATCCGAGAGGATGAGGTTAGTGATAGAGCCTATCACCTCCTTACTGGCATGAATATTTTCTGCTGTGGGGCTTTCCAGCAGATGGGACATCATATCCAGGGAGTGTTTGTAGACGGCCTCGGCCTTGGTTTTAGGGTCCAGTAACTGGTCCTGTATTGCGGCAAGCAGTTCGCTCGGCGCAAGATTTTCTGGGTTCCATTTTGCCGGGGGTTCAACCTCTCTATAGGAGATCTGTTCCGGCGTCTCTTGGCTTAGAGTAGGGGTTTCGCTTGCCAGGGGCTCATAAGATACGGGCTCAGCGGGTAGGTCGCTCTTATTAAAGTCAACTTCTAGCTCGTAGAAACCGTGCCCGCGCATCTTCTGAATCTGGAGGTCAGACTTAATTTGAAACTTGCTTCGGGAAAAGGGATGGTTCATCCAGCTACCAGGAAGGATTACATACATCCCGACTTTCAGATCGGCTACACGTACATTCTTGATCATTATGCTACAAATATCCCTGACCTATCTCCTCACAGATAGCTGGTTATAATCTGGTTTCCGGCTTTGCGGGACGCTGGCTGCTATGGATTATAGCGGCAAGGATGGGACAGGCTTTAGCCTCCAGATGTCCTGATTGTATTCGTATATCGTTCGGTCGGTGGAGAATCTGCCACTGGATGCGGTATTTATGATGCTGCTGGTTACCCATGACTCATGATCGCGATAAAGTTTGGCGGCGCGGTCTTGCGCCTCCAGATAGCTGGCGAAATCTGCCGCCACCATCCAGGGGTCATGGGGGCTGCGGATGGATTTGATAATAGGGTCAAATAATCTAGGCTCTTGCTGGTTAAAATGACATTTTTCCAGGAGATTCATTACACGGGAGAAATTTGTATCAGAACTGATGATGGAGTCAGGATCATACTGCCCCTGCTTTTTCTGAACCTCTTCGGCGGTAAGGCCAAACAGAAAGAAATGCTCCTCTCCCACCTCTTCCCGAATCTCAATGTTGGCCCCGTCCAAGGTGCCGATGGTAAGTGCTCCGTTCATCATGAACTTCATATTGCCGGTACCTGAAGCCTCCTTGCCAGCGGTTGATATCTGCTCTGAAAGATCGGTGCCGGGGCAGATAATCTCCATGGCAGAAACGCAATAGTTTGGGAGGAAGGCGCACTTGAGCATATCCCCAACTTCCGGGTCGTTGTTTATGACCTTGGCCACATTATTTATCAGTTTGATAATCAGTTTTGCCTGAAAATACCCAGGCGCTGCCTTGCCTCCAAACAGGACGCAACGCGGGGTCCAAACGGATGTATCACCTGCTTTGATCCGGGCATACAGGTGGATTACGTGCAGCAGGTTTAGAAGTTGTCGTTTATATTCATGGATGCGCTTCACCTGTACATCAAACATGGCGTCTATATTGAACTGGACGTCACACTCCTTGAGTACCAGCTGAGCCAGACGTTCCTTGTTTTGTTGTTTGGCCAGTATCCACTTGTGGCGAAAGTCACGATTATCCAGATGTTCAGAGAGCATACGCAGTTGGCCAAGATCAGCAATCCATTCATCTCCAATACTGGAGCTGATCAGATCTTTAAGGCCAGGATTACATGCTGCAAGCCAGCGGCGTTGGGTGACACCGTTAGTCTTGTTGTTAAATTTTTCAGGCCAGAGCTCATAAAAGTCGTGGAACAGGCCCTGTTTGAGCAGTTCGGAATGCAGCGCTGCAACCCCGTTTACCGAGAAACTTCCAACGATCGCAAGATACGCCATCCGAACCTGAGGATTCTCGCCCTCCTCTATTATGGACATGCGTCTCTGCCTATCTCTATCGCCAGGCCAGCGGTTTGCCACTTCGCTCATGAAGCGGGCATTTATCTCATAGATGATCTCCAGTGGTCTTGGCAGCAGGCGCTCAAACAGGCGTACCGGCCATTTCTCCAGGGCCTCTGGAAGTAGGGTGTGGTTGGTGTAGGCCATGGTTTTTTTAGTGATTTCCCAGGCCATATCCCATCCCAGGCTTTCATGGTCCACCAGTAGTCGCATCAGCTCCGCCACAGCGATAGAGGGATGGGTGTCGTTTAACTGAAAGCAGTTTTTGTCAGCAAATTCAGAAAAATCACTGCCGTGACTCAGTCTCCATCTTCTGAATACGTCTTGCAGGCTGGCCGAGGCCAGGAAATATTGCTGGCGCAGGCGCAGCTCTTTTCCGCACTCGCTGGCATCGTTGGGATAGAGCACCATGGTTATGTGCTCGGCTGCATTTTTTGCCTCCACAGATTCGGTATAACTTCCGGCATTGAACTCGTCCAGGTTGAACTCGTCGGTTGCCGCCGCTTTCCATAGGCGTAGGGTATTGACCGTGTCATTCCCGAATCCAGGGATTGGGATGTCGTATGGAATAGCCAGTACATCGTTGGTGTCCAGCCAGCGCACATCCATCTTGCCAGCCCAGCGAGGCATGATCTCGGTATAACCGCCGAATCTGACCCGCTGTGTAAACTCCGGGCGTTCCACCTCCCAGGGATTACCGTTAAGCAACCAGTGGTCGGGCTCTTCTACCTGATGTCCATTGTGGATGGACTGGCGAAACATGCCGTATTCGTAGCGGAGACCATATCCGTTTACTGGAAGTTGCAAGGTGGCACAGCTATCAAGAAAACAGGCGGCCAGGCGTCCCAGACCGCCATTGCCTAGACCAGCATCTGGCTCGTTTTCTGCGATCTCCTCTAGTACCAGTCCCAGCTCGTATAATCCCTTTTCGACGGCGTCATTCAGATTTAGGTTAAGCATGCTGTTGCCCAGAGCCCGGCCCATTAGGAACTCAAGGGAGATATAATAGGAGCGTCTGCTGTCCGCTTCCTGGTAGGCTCGCTGGGTGTTTTGCCAGCGTTCCATCAAACGGTCTCTTACCGTCATGGCCAGGGCGGTAAATGGGTAATGAGTGTTGTTGCAGTATCTGTCCCGACCCAGAGTACGGCAGAAATATCGCCTGAAGTCGTTGGTTATTCCCTCAGCGTCCATTGCCAATGGCGGGAGATTACTCAGGGTTCCATTCAGGCGACTCAGGGTCAGGGGAGTGAATGGAGAGTATTTACTTGCGGACATCGTTATACCTCTGCAAGGACTGCCACAGAACCCCAATGTTAGGAGATAGAAGATGCCTTCTGGTCACTCCGCATGTACTAGGATGCTATTCAAGTCCCTGGTTAAAACTATGGGTTTCAGATTATAGCCTAGTTTTCACACATGAAATTGGCTGCTATCTCAGTAGCCCATAGATTCCAAGGATAGACCTGAAAGCCTGTATCCTAGAAGTCCTCTACTCCTATGCTCAGGTTAGATCCAATATCGTCGGTGTTGATGTCTCCACTCTCATCCAGACGTATTTTCAGGGAAAGGTTGTTGCGGGAGTCAGCATTGGCAAGGGCGTTTTCCAGGGAGATCTGCCCTGATTTGTACAGCTTGTACAGCGCCTGATCAAAGGTCTGCATGCCACGTTCTGTGCCTTGCTCCATCGCCTCTTTCACCGCGTGGATGTCACCCTTCTGGATTAACTCGGATACAAAGGTGGATAGCAGCATAATCTCAACTGCCGGAACTCTTTGTCCGTCCGTGCTTTTGATGAGGCGTTGGGAGACTACAGCCCTCAGATTGAGCGAAAGATCCATGTATAGCTGGCGATGAGCTGTGTCTGGAAAGAAGTTGATGATTCGATCCAGGGCTTGGTTTGCGTTATTGGCGTGCAGGGTGGACAGGCAAAGGTGGCCGGTCTCTGCATAGGCAATGGCATGTTGCATGGTCTGGCGATCTCGTATCTCGCCAATCAGGATTACGTCCGGGGCCTCACGCATGGCATTCTTGAGGGCCATTTCATAGGAGAGGGTATCCAGCCCCACCTCGCGTTGATCTACTACTGATTTTTTGTGGGTGTGGAGAAATTCAACTGGATCTTCGATGGTCAGGATATGCCCGGTGGTGGAGTTGTTTCTATGGTCGATCATCGAAGCCAGAGTCGTAGATTTACCTGAACCGGTAGATCCAACCACCAGCACCAGGCCGCGTGGTTCCATAATAAGTTCTTTCAATTTCTGTGGTAGGTTCAGGTCCTCAATGCTTGGGATGTTGCCCTTGATATAGCGAATGACCATGGCTACATCGCCACGCTGACGGAATACGTTTACCCGAAAACGTCCAAGGCCACTTATTGAGATTGCCAAGTTGCCCTCCATGGTCCTTTCATACTCCTTGACCTGTTCGTCATTCATAATAGAGTAGGCGAGTTTACGTACCATTCCCTGTGCCATTGGGGTGTCGCCTATTGGCATAGTGTGCCCTTCGGCCTTCAGATTGGGCGGCGCACCTGTGCTGAAAAAGAGATCAGAACCGTTCTTCTGGACCATCAATTTCAAATAGGGGACTATATCCATTCACATATTCTCCAGCTGGTTTTTATATTTTAATACTCAATAAGCTATTAATCGGCAGCCAGCGGTAAATATTAAGCATCTAATTCGGATAAACGTGTATCCAGTTCACATTCTTTCAGTATTATAGATCGAATATAGCTGTTAAGGATCGGTCCATGTCTAACCCCGTATTGAGTGGTCTCTACAGATACCCGGTAAAATCCCTCAGGGGAGCGGGTCTGGCCCATGCAACACTGGATGCCAGAGGTATCAGTCAGGATCGTCATTGGATGCTTGTTGATTCAGATGGGCTTTTTCTGAGCCAAAGAAAACTGCCGCGTATGACGTTGGTGCGCACTTTGATGGTGTTTGATCACCTCACCTTTCAAGCCTCTGGCATGAACGATCTGGTTTTACCACAAGAGAGCGATAGCGATGAACCAGTCCAGGTCAAGGTCTGGGGCGATGAATGCCTTGCCCGTTTCGCCGGGAAGGATGCTGATAAATGGCTAAGTGAGTTTTTGCAGACGGAGTGCCGCCTGGTCTATCTGCCGAGTGATCATATACGCCAAGTCGACCTGGACTACGCCAAAGAAGGAGAGCAGACTGGATTTTCTGATGGCTTTCCTCTGCTGCTTATCTCAGAAGCATCCTTGAATGATCTTAACACCCGCATGGAAGAGCCACTGCCGATGGAGCGCTTCCGCCCTAATCTGGTAGTAAGTGGTTGTGAGCCATATGCCGAGGATAAATGGAAAAGAATTCGCATAGGCGAGATTGAATTCAAACTAGTAAAGCCATGCTCCCGCTGTGCTATAACCACAGTAAATCCAGAGACTGCACAAACTGGTGCGGAACCGCTGAAGACTTTAAGCGGCTATCGTCGTGAAGGCAACAAAGTCTACTTTGGGCAAAATCTGATCCATTCCGGGCCGGGAGAATTACAGTTGGGAATGGGGGTTGAGGTGCTGGAGTCATAGAACAAATTCATATAGAAAACTGTTATCTGATCTCAGTTTATTGGAAAATCTCTGATAGAAAGATCAGAACATCAATCACAGATCATTAAGGCGATACAAAATGAAACGAATAACTGTCCAATTAACTATTTCAACCGTGTTGATAATTTCATCCTTTCTGATTTTATTTCCAGGAGTGTCGAAGGAAGTGGTAAAGCCAGTTGGTGAAGTTGAGAATGTAATACATACAGAATCAAGCGTTAGCTCTTTAGGACAGGCTCGTACCAACCTAAAAAATGCCTTCGATAGCTATAAAAACAAAGACATTGCTGCCACTGAGCAAAATCTTAATATTGCATCTGAATGGTTAGACAAGGCAGCACAAAACAGCAAAACCGAAAAGGCTAGAGAAGAAGCTAGAAAATTGGTTGCGGAAATCAATGAATTTAAAAGGGATATAAAGCAGGCGTCTGGACTGCAGGAAAACGGCTTGGCCCGCTTTTGGCACCGAACTACCTCAATCATTAAACGAGAATATGATCACCTGGTACACAGTTATGTAGAGTTATCAAATACTGAAACCCTGCTGAAGCATCTTCTGGACGCAAAGTTGCATCTATTCACCGCAGAACATGACTTGCTTATTAGCCACAATGCAGTTGATGCTAAAGATGAGTTAAGTAAAGTTCTTCAATATATGGACGAAGCTGTCAAGGTCGCTAAACCAAATGTGCAGGGCAGTGTTATTGCCCTGAGTAAGGATGTTCAACGTTTGGAAAAAACTATCAGCACAGAAAAAGAGATCTGGAAAAATGATGCGGTAACACATGCTCTAGATAAAGTTCTTGTGGATTTGGAAGACGCAGATAAAAAGGCATCGCCTGCAATAAAATTAAGAATTGAACGACTCAACTCAAACATCCTTGCGCTGCGCGCCGATGTAGAAAGAGATAACATCAAGAATGACTACGAAGCCGCAATGGCAGAGCTGCAAAACATTATTAACGGGTTATAGATCAGATGGATGTTTGTCGTGCGGATCTTGATCATCTTTGCCCCGGCTTAGTGTCGCCAGAATGGAGGATAGAACAGGATCAATAGTGTAAAGAGCTCCAGTCGCCCCACCAGCATGCCGAAGACACTCAGCCACTTTACTGCCGGACTGACCGATGTAAAGTTGACTGATACCTCACCCAGCCCAGGTCCCAGTAGATTGATAGTTGCAACAACAGCCCCGAAGGCCGATTCAAGATCAAGCCCGGCTGCCATCATCGCCACAGTGAGCAGTAGCGAGGTGATGATATACAGAACATAGAAACCCCACACGGAAAAGAGCACATTCTCTGATACCGCCCGTTTACCCAGCTTAACCACTGTTACTGCCTGGGGATGGGATAGTTGGAATAGTTCACGCAAGCCCAGTTTGGCTAGCAGCATGATGCGAAGCACCTTAATTCCACCCGCTGTCGATCCGACGCAACCGCCGGTGAATGAAATAATGACCAGGACCAGCGGTACGTGCAGTGGCCAATTGGCGAAGGTGGCGGTTGTGAATCCGGTGCTGGTAAGAATCGAAGCAACCTGGAAGGTTGCATAACGTAAAGATTCCCAACTCCCGCTGTAGGCGTCGGCAAGGTAGAGGCTGATCGCCACCAACAGGGTTGAGAATATAAAAAGCATTCCATAGACCCTAACCTCAGGGTCGGCTCCATATGCTCGGATTGATTTGCGCCGCCAGGCGATATAATGGATGGCGAAATTCACTCCACCAGACAGCATGAAGACGATGGCTATGATTTCGATGAGGGGGCTTTCGTAGTACCCGATGCTCGCATCATGGGTTGAGAAGCCACCGGTAGCAACGGTTGAGAAGGCGTGTCCAACCGCATCAAATAGATTCATCCCGGCCAGCCAGTATGCCAGAGCGCAGGAGAAGGTGAGGGCAAGGTAAATCATCCATAAGGAACGCGCTGTTTCAGCAATTCTGGGAGTGATCTTTTCTTGTTTGGATACCCCAGACGCCTCTGCCCGGTACAACTGCATGCCACCTACTCCCAATAGAGGGAGAATAGCGACGGCTAGTACGATAATACCCATACCTCCGAGCCACTGGATCTGTTGACGATGATAGAGGATAGAGGGAGGCAGCTGATCCAGGCCGATGATAGCCGTGGCACCAGCGGTGGTAAATCCAGATACGGATTCAAAAATTGCATCGGTCGCATCCAGATGTAGCCCGAGAATAAAAGGCAGAGCACCGATAACGCCTAATACCACCCAAAACAATGTAACAACTAGAAAGCCATCACGTACAGACAGTTCACTGCGCTGCCTGATATTTGGAAGCCAGAGTGCTAGTCCAGCCATGGCAGTAATGAGTAGTGATGCAGCAAAAATCACCCATTGTCCATCACTGTACAGGAAGGAGATGCCAATGGATGGAAGAAACCCTAGGCTGTAAAGCAGGAGCAGGATTCCAAACATCTGCGTTATTGCGCGCCAATGCATACGGTTAGCAGCCTTTTACGACTGGCCAGACAATACTAGAAGGCTGCTCCTTGCCTCGCCATTACTCTGGATTAGGGATAAGATCGAAGACGAGAGTGGGATCCCACCAGGGTGATGTTCTCCATCTTTATGGAGAACGCTTGATAACGAAGAAGTCACGAGGTCTCTATGTAACCTGTTTTCAGTTGCCACTTTTGTAGATTATCGGCGCTGAAGTCTTTGGGGTCACATAAAAAAAACGTAAAAAATTTATACTATCTTTATGTATCGACTTACATTGATTGCCACATAAAAATCAAATTGAACGGCCAAGCAAAAGGTTCAAGTCCATCGATATGCAACATACCACCCAAAGTTATAGCGCCAGTTCTATTACCAGTTTTCGTGCGACCGCCTATATGGGTGCGATTGGTGTTGTCTTTGTTTCTGTAGGCATGGCCTTTTTGCTACACCGGCTAATGCCCCATGCCAGCCTTTCACTGGTATTTTTGACCGGGGTTTTGATTGTCTCCGCACGCACTGGCCTTGGCCCCTCGTTATTTGCCAGTGTACTTAGTTTTCTGGCCTTCAACTTTTTTTTTACGCCGCCATATTACACATTGGAAGTAGCAGATGATGGTGATGTGGCAACCCTGGTGTTCTTTTTGATCATGGCCGCCATAACGGGAAATCTGGCCGCACGTATGCATCAGGAGATGGATAAGCGCCGGGCATCTTTGCGGCGTATCTCGAATCTATATGAGTTCAGTAGACGTATGTCATCTGCTGCCGGTACCGAAGCTGTACTGGAGGCACTGGCGGATCATCTAGCTCATTCTATAGGTACTTCCGTTGCCGTACTTATCACACAACCTGGAGAAGCCCCAACGATAAGAGCGCAGGTAGGGCCACGTAAAATATTACAGCAAAATGATGCCGAGGCGGCCTGGTCGCAAGGTGGAACGGAACCGATAGCAGGTGAATCCTGGCATTTCTTAAAGCTGGCAACCAACCAGGAACCAATGTGGATGGTGGCGATACATCAGCATATAGATAACGAGCAGATAGATTTGGCCCGCAGTTTGTGCGATCAGGCTGCGATCGCTCTGGATAGAACTCAGTTGGTGGACGATCTTGAACAGGCCCGGCTGGTATCAGAAACAGAGCAGTTACGCTCAGCCCTGTTGTCATCAGTTTCACATGATTTGCGCACTCCGCTCGCGTCCATCATAGGCTCAACAACCAGCTTGCTTGAATACGGTGAGTCTTTCAGTATCGAAAATCGCAAAGAGTTATTGGCTACCGTAGTAGAGGAGGCGCAGCGCCTGGACCGCCACATACAGAATCTGCTCGATATGACCCGTCTCGGTCAGGGAAATCTTACCTTAAAACGTGATTGGGTAGACCTGCATGATATTGTCTTCAGTGCCGTAAACAGGTTACGGGATGCGATAAAAGATCTGCCGGTCAATGCGGATATATCTGCAGATGTACCTTTGCTTTGGGTACACGGAATTCTGATTGAACAGGCATTGGTTAACTTGTTGGATAATGCTGTCTGTTTCTCACCTGCCGATGGCAATATTGTGCTAAAAGCAAGAGTGGAGGAAAAACAGGTTGTGATTGATCTGTGCGACAGTGGCCCTGGAATTCCTGAAGATGAGAGAGAAAAAATATTCGATATGTTCTACACCGTGCGCAAAGGGGATCGGGGGAATCTACAGGGAACCGGATTGGGTCTGGCGATTTGCCGAGGCATGATTGCGGCCCATGGCGGCAGTGTCACAGCTCATGATGGAATAGATGGACGTGGAACCTGTATGCGGATTGAGTTGCCTGTCATTCAGCCCGAAGGAGTGAATAAGTCATGAGCTCAACCGGCACAATACTTATTGTCGAAGACGAAGCGCAGATCCGTAAATTCCTGCGCATTAGCCTGGAGGCACACAACTATATCGTGCATGAATCCCGCCTGGGAGAGGATGGCCTGAAGCTTTGTTCCTCCAAACAGCCAGATCTTATTATTCTGGATTTGGGCCTGCCAGACATGGACGGACAGATGTTTATCTCGCGGTTACGCGAATGGTCGCAGGTGCCGATTATTGTGCTTTCGGTTCGTGCTACCGAATCAGAAAAAGTACAGGCGCTCGATGCCGGAGCCAACGACTATGTAACCAAGCCGTTCGGGATCAGCGAGTTTATTGCGCGCATCCGGGTTGTATTGCGTAGCAATGAAGGTACGGCATCCGCCCCTACCGTGTTTGATTCACAAGGGCTGCGAGTGGATCTGGCCCAACGCCAGGTCAGCATCGACGACAAGCCAGTTCACTTATCGAAAAAAGAGTATGAGTTATTGCGGCTGCTGATTGCCAATCACGGACAGGTTCTAACACATCAGCATATTCTGCGTGAGGTATGGGGGCCTAACCGTCAGGATGATACTCACTATCTTCGGGTGTTGGTTGGGCAACTCAGGGGCAAGTTGAGAGACGATCCAGCGTGCCCGCGTTTTGTGGTGACTGTGCAAGGCGTAGGATATCGCTTGGCCCTTGCTGCGACCTAGGACCAACTATCAGTAGTCTTTTTCCGTTGAGACTCAGTTCTTAATCTGTTCCATCTCTTCTTCTGCCAGCAACCACGCTTCTTCGGTTTCTGCGAGAGACTTGTCTAGTTTTGTTTTATCTGCAAGCAGTTGTCTTAGTCTGGCCTTGTTTGTCTCTTCATAAATCTCTGGACGGGCCAATTCATGTTCCAGTTCCTTTTGTTGTTGTGTGAGCTGTTCTACTTGCCGTTCCAATTTTTTGAGTTTGTTGCGTAGTGGCTGTAACAGGCGTCGATGTTCTGCCTCTTGGCGTTTTTGGTCTTTACGCGAGCTGGCGCTGTGCTCACGCTGTTCTCCTTCGCTAGTTGTCTTCTCTCTGTTTTCAGCGCGGTTGTCCATCAGCCAGCGTGGGTAGTCGTCCAAATCTCCAGAGAATTCTTCCGCCTTGCCGCCGTTCACCAGAAGTAGTAGATCTGTGGTGGAGCGGAGCAGGTGTCGATCATGGGAGACGATTACCATTGCTCCGACAAAATCCTGCAGTGCGATGCTCAGGGCATGCCGCATTTCGATGTCGAGATGGTTGGTAGGTTCATCCAGTAATAACAGGTTAGGGCGTTGATAGACCAATAGTGCCAAAACCAGTCGGGCCTTTTCACCGCCGGAGAATGGAGCAGTGCGGCTCTCGGCGCGATCACCGGAGAAACCAAATCCGCCCAAATAGTTGCGCAGGGCTTGCTCTCTTGCCTTGGGGTCAATCTGGAGCATGTGCTCCATCGGTGTGTGCTCCGGGTGTAGTTGGTCTAGCTGATGCTGGGCAAAATAGCCGATCTTCAGATCTTGTGCTGTTGTGCGGTTCCCCGACCTTGTTGCAAGTTCACCGGCCAGTAGTTTGATCATAGTGGACTTACCCGCTCCGTTTGGTCCGAGTAGGCCGATGCGATCACCCGGTGACAGGTTCAAGTTGATGCCGTCCAGAATCATTTTGTCGCCGTAGCCGGTGCTTGTCTTCTCTAATTTGAGCAGCGGCCGAGGGTTTTTCTCTGGTGGTTTAAACTCAAAGTGGAATTGCGAATCTACATGGGCAGGAGCTATAAGCTCCATCCGTTCCAATGCCTTGATTCTGCTTTGGGCCTGACGGGCCTTGGTGGCCTTGGCGCGAAAGCGTTCCACGTAGCTGTGGATGTGGGCTATCTCGCGTTGCTGTTTTTCGTAGACCGACTGTTGATTGGCGAGTCGCTCTGCCCGGATGTGCTCAAACGCGGAGTAGTTGCCGGTGTACAGAGTGATGCAACCCTGTTCTATGTGGGCAATGTGGCTGGTTACCGCATCGAGAAAGTCCCGGTCATGCGAGATTAGTAACAGTGTGCCGTCGTAACTCTTTAGCCAGGACTCCAGCCAGATCACCGCGTCCAGGTCCAGATGATTTGTTGGTTCGTCCAGCAGCAGTAAGTCTGAGCGGCACATCAGGGCGCGGGCCAGGTTCATGCGCATACGCCAGCCGCCTGAGAAGCTATCCACAGGATTATCTTCTTCACCCGGACCAAATCCTAATCCGTTGAGTAGTCTTGCCGCACGGGAGCGGGCGGTGTATCCGCCGATGGTGTCAAGATGTGCGTGTAGCTCGGCAGAGCGTTCACCCCGATGTGCTTGTTCTGCTTCTGACAGGGCTTGTTCGGTCTGGCGTAATTCAAAATCGCCATCGAGCACATATTCAATCGCGGCCCGATCGTCTGATGGGGTCTCCTGTGCCACATGGGCAATTACCCAGTCTTTTGGAAGATAGAAGTCTCCCTCGTCAGCATGTATCTCGTCTTTGATCATGGCGAATAGGCTGGACTTGCCAGTGCCATTGGCTCCGGTCAGACCAACCCTATGTCCGGGATGGATAGTGAGATTGGTGTTGGAGAATAAGAGTCTGGTACCACGGCGCAGACTTAGTTGATTGAATCGAAGCATTATCTTTGTAACTGGCCATTCCAGCGCAATGTGCGGGCGAGTATGTAAATTGGGTTCCTATGTAACCTACACCATACTGAAATGGAAGTCTTTTTTCCCGCAATACAATCTGGAGGTCAGCGACGTAGTTCAGTGGTAATTTTTCGTGAGCGGTATCTTGTAGGCGCTGAACTGTGTGTTGTAGCTCTGACAAGCTATGAATTCAAACCTATACTTTATGGTTGTGGTTATTATAGTCACAAGAGCTGCTGATAGTGTTGCGATTGGCAGATAAATATGGAGTTAAAACATGATTCGCTTTGTTCATTGTGTGAAACGCAAGCAGGAGATGGAGGTCGGGGAGTTCAGACACTTCTGGCATAGTGCTGAGTTTCAATCTCTACTGGATCGCATGGTTCTTTTGTCAGGGGCGCACCGGCTGGAAAAAAACCTGACCCTGGTTGTCGAGGCAAATATCATGATGCAACAGGAGCGCGGTTCAGGTGACCCCTTCGATGGTCTTATTGAACTTTGGGTGGACAGTGCCAGGGATTTGAATGCAGCGCTTGAGTCCGAGGAGTTCAATGAACTCCTGGTAGAGATGGATGAATATCAGCGCGAATTTATCGACTTTACTGAGTCACGTAGATTTTTCACCGAATACAATACTGAAACATAGTATCCATGTTACCTGTCCAATGACTAAACAGGATTTCCTGCAATAGTTGTATGAGGGCTTAGCAATGAACAGATGCTCCTTGATTGCATTGACCATGATGTTGACAGTTGGTTGTCGTGCCGGGGCTACAACTGATCCAGCCTATATCATTCCAAAACCTGGAAGTGTGGTTAAGATTAAAAGGATGTTGGTTATTCCGCCTGGACAGACTCGGGTTTATCTACAGCGTGGACAGGTTGTTAGTAAGAGGAATCTGGATCGCTACTATCCGAGCTGTAATTTTGAAGTGTTAGCACTTCGTCAACAGCCTACAAAAATTTATCCCGGTACGTTTTCTGTAACTAAAACATATCGTGATATTGACAATATGGTGCAATTCAGGCCGATGCAGTTTGCGGCCTTGGGTCGAGTTGATTACGATGATGGTGGACACTCTATGATTATTCATGTGGTCCATATGCGGCTTAAATCAGCGAAGCAACCTAACGTCTACAGACTTACCTGTCGAAGCTGGCAGGATCTGCCATCTGATGCAAAAGAGCCAAACATCGCAGAAATGCGAGAGGCACTTGGTAGTAAGGCGTCAATCAGCCTTAGCCGTCGTTAGCTAGCTGCCATAGTGCCAGTGGCGGCTGGGTTGTTTCTCAGTTGTTGTGTTACAATCGCCACCGATTTGCTAGCCTAACCAATATCTGCAAATTGCTAACTAGTTACTAACACATCTTCATTGTCCGTCCCAATAAATGGAATTCATGGTCGCGGCCAGACCTTGTAGAGCCAAGGAATTCCACAATGCGAAGCACAAAAATAGGAAACAAATTACTGCTTGGCGGCCTCTTTTTAGTTTGTGTGCCAATCATATTAATCGGACTTATTTCCGTTAAACAAACCTCGCAAAGCCTGTCATCTCTAGCTGAGCAGAGTTTGATGACGATCTCCAGAAATCTATCGACCAACATTGAAGCGGATCTATCCAACGAGCTACAGCTTGCAAAAAGCGTATCGGTTATGGATGGTGTTATCGCCCTGACTGAAAAACAGGCTGCCGGTGTACCTCTGACTAAGGACGATCTAAATCTGGCCCAGCCGGATCTGAGTAAGATCAAGGATATAGGCGGAGAACACTATTCATCAATTCTATTGGTTGGGACCGATGAATTGGTATTCGCCAGTAGTGGTAACGGACGATTAGTTGGACTAAATCTCAAGGGGCGAAAATATCTTAGCAAGGCCCTTCAGGGGACGCCCAACATCGGCGCGGTGATTTTTTCCAGGGCGACCGGCAAGCCCTTAACTACAGTCGCTGTGCCGATATATTCATCAAAAGATAAGTCGATAATCGGTGCGGTGGTTATAGCTATCTATATTGATCGTATCTCAGAAATAACCTCCTCGGTTAAGGTAGGCAATGGTGGATTTAGTTATGTGATTGATCATCGCGGGCTCTATATAACCCATCCGGATAAAGAGAAGATCCTGAAGACAGATGTGAAGTCTGTGCCAGGTATGGAGACGGTTGTTGCCTACCTGCAAGACTCGAATGAGGGGATTATTGAGTACAGCTTAGATGGGGTTGTAAAGGTTGCTGCCATAACTCAAGCCAGAGGGGTTGGTTGGCAGATAATCACATCTGTTCCAAAGACTGAATTGTTGGCCCCGGTCTACACCTTGAGGAATCTTATCCTGGGTATCGGGCTAGTTTTTCTGCTTGTGGCTGTTGGATTTTTCTATCGATTTTCTCAGGGTGTAACTGGATCAATCTTGGAATTGCATGATGGAGTAGACGTCATTGCTTCTGGTGATCTTGATCATGAAATCTACGCCGGGCTGAAGGATGAATTCGGGGTATTGGCCAAGGCCTTTAATGGCATGTCTAAAAAACTGAAGGCATCCAGACAACAGCTTGAGCAGGAGATCGTAGAGAGAAAGAGTGCAGAGGAACAAATTGCCGAGATCAATAAGGAGCTGAAGCGCTCCAATGAAGAGCTGGAACATTTTGCCTTTGCCGCATCCCATGACATGCAAGAGCCATTACGCAAGGTAACCGCCTTCGGAGATAGACTGCAAAGCCATTGCCGGGATGCCCTGGATGAAAGAGGTAAGGATTACCTGGACCGCATGATCTCGGCCTCAACCAGAATGGCGAAATTGATCGATGGTCTGCTGGAATTCGCCCGGGTTTCGACCCAGGGCCAACCCTTTGAATCAGTAGATGTAAACGCGGTACTGGCTGAGGTCCTTGGTGACCTAGAGCATCGTATTCAGGCCGAGGATGGAGAGGTAACTGTCGGCGATCTGCCAATGATCCAAGGGGATAGATTGCAGATCAGGCAGTTGCTGCAGAACCTGATTGGCAATGCCCTGAAGTTTCATACCCCCGGCAAGCCTCCGTATATTGAGATAAATGTTAGCCCGGTGAATTCCGAGCTGGTTGCAATCTCTATTGCTGACAATGGGATAGGGATTGACGAGAAATATACAGATCGTATCTTCAAACCGTTCCAGCGATTGCATGGCCGGGATGAATACGAAGGAACCGGTATGGGGCTGGCGATTTGTCAGCGAATTATAACGCGGCATGGTGGCAAGCTTGCCGTCACCAGCATCCCTGGCGGCGGTAGTACATTTACCATCACCTTGGCAATTTGATCGAGGAGTTCTTACATGAGCGGCAAAAAATCTGTAGATATATTGATTGCGGAAGATGATGACGATGATTTTATCCTGACGCGCGATGCATTGGAGGAATCCCGATTATTAAATACGTTGCATCGGGTAAAGAACGGGGTTGAACTCATGGATTATCTGCTGCAACGCGGAGATTATACCGACCCTGATGAGTCGCCAACTCCAGCGTTGATCCTGCTCGATCTGAATATGCCGCTGATGGATGGACGGGAGGCGCTCAAGGAGATCAAGGCCCATCCAACCCTGCGCAGAATTCCCATTGTAGTTTTGACTACGTCAAAGGCGGAAGAGGACATCGTTCGCACTTACGACCTTGGAGTTAACTCATTTGTTCAGAAGCCGGTTGCATTTTCAGCCTTTGTTGATGCAATAAAAATCATGAGTCAGTATTGGTTCGAAATTGTCGTATTACCGGAGAAATAGGTGGGTCGATGATTAGACAGGCGCTAAATATTTTATTGATCGAAGATGATCCGGATGATGCTTTCCTATTCATGGATATGCTCTCCATGGCAGAAAATGGGTTGTATAAGTTTCATATAGAGCATGTCACTCGGCTGGAAAAAGGCCTCCGCTTTCTGGATGAAAACAAGATTGATATTATTCTGACTGATCTGGGGTTGCCCGATAGTCAGGGCCTGGCAACATTGGACGGATTAATCAGTAAGACAACCAAACTACCGATTGTGGTATTGACCGGACATAGTGATGAAGAACTTGGGATGCAAGCTGTGCATCGTGGGGCCCAGGACTACCTGGTAAAAAACGACATCAGAAAAAAAGGTTTGGCGCGTTCCCTCATTCATGCGGTTGAGCGCAAAAGCATTCAAAAGGATCTGCTGCGAAAGAATGCCGAATTAAAACTGCTATACCAACTATCCTCAGCCATAGATCACAATGTGGGGATAAGAGGGCTGAGTGCCAAGGTTCTCGAATCGGTACTCACCATCGATATATTTCAGGCCCGGTCAAAGGGGGCGTTGTTTCTGATGCAGGGTGAAGCCCTCTATTTGATGCATGCAATTGGATGTCCTGACGACGCGCTCTTGCAAAACCGCAGCTTTAGGATTGATGACTGTCAAATAGGCATAGCTCTCGGCCCTGAAGATAACATTGTTTCGAAAAATATTGATGATGGCAGTCTCCATGCCCTGAAGGATCCTGCGGGCAACCTGCTGTGGAATACCATCCTCCCGCTGGAATCAAATAACAGGTGCATTGGGGTGCTGTGCCTGCACCGCGATGAAGGCGTTGAGGTTGACTCAAATCTGCTGGAGTTTTTCCGTTCGCTGGGAAATCTGATTGGGCTCACCATGGAAAATGCACAGCTGTTTGAGGAGACCCAAAGGTTGTCGCTAAAAGATCCATTGACCAATCTTTTTAACCGCAGGTTTATGGAAGATAGCCTGAAAACAGGCATTCAAAACGTTAGACGGTTTGAGGACTCCCTGTCGATCATCTTGCTGGATGTTGACCATTTTAAACGTTTTAACGATGAAAACGGACACCTGGTCGGGGATAAGGCCCTGTGTAATCTCGCCGTGGTGATGGAGCGGGAGACACGCGAAAATGATGTTGTTGCACGATATGGCGGTGAGGAGTTTGTCATCATTATGCCGCGGGCGGATATCTCCTCTGCCTACATCCTGGCAGAGAGGATAAGAGTGGCGGTTGAGTCGGAGCTGGGCATAACCGTTAGCTCCGGTGTTTCCACCTATCGTCCAGACCTTACGGAAGAACAGTTTCTTGAACAGGCGGATAAGGCCCTTTATTATGCCAAGCATACCGGGCGAAACAAGGTGCAGATCTTCGATGATATGCCGCAGACTAAGAGTTATTGATTTTATTTCGACCTGCCGCTCGACCATAATTTCCTGAGCTACATTTTCAAACATATATCAGTGATGTAAACTCAGTACTAATCTGATTTAGTTGCTGCTGGCAGCTCCTTGATGAACAACTCCTGCTTGCTGTATGGGATCTCAATACCTTCTTCCCGGAAGCGTTTGTAGATAGACATTATCAGAAGATGCACTACCTTGCCGCGTAGTTCCGGCTCTTCCACCCAAGCCAATAGCTCTAGACTAACTCCCGATGGCCCGAAGGCGCGGTAGCGGACTCTTGGTTCAGGCGCGGTGCATACCTCCGGTTCCGCTTCTGCAATCTTCATCAGAATGTTATCGACTTGGTTGAGATCAGAACCGTAAGCCACATCAACCTTGATCCGGATGCGAAACTTTTCATGTGGACCCCCGGACTCGTTTACCACTTTACTGTTACCCATCAGAGAGTTGGGGATTGTTACCTCAACATCATCGCGGGTTAGAAGTCTAGTGCTGCGAATGCCCATATGGGTGATCTTGCCGCGCACACTCTCATCAATCACAACATAGTCCCCCAGCTTATAAGGAGAGTCGGCCATGATGAAGACACCGGAGAACAGGTTTGCGAGTGTGTCCTTGGCGGCGAAACCAACCGCTATACCAATAATACCTGCTGATGCCAGCCAGGCTGTCATGTCGATCTGCCAAGCCTGAAATATAAAGTAGACTCCAAGCGCAACGATGACTACAGCGGCAAGATTGGTAAACAGCGGCAGGGTTTGAGAGCTTACCAATCGAGCCTTGCCTCTGCGTCTACTCATGCGTTGCAGGAGCATCTTGGATGCGCGTAGGGCAAACAGCATCCAGAGAAATACCAGGATGCTAGATATTGCTGCCAAGATCCCCTGTTCAAGAGCTGTTGGGATTTTGATTAGAGATACCGCAATCATCAGGCCAAGAAGTATCACCGTCCAGAAGAGAGGTTGGTGTAGGATGCCGATGAGTTTGTCGTTGAGGGGGTTGTCGGGTTTTTGGGCAAGCCTGCGAATGACCAGTTCTGCCGTCACCTCTACAAGCTGGGCCGCAGTCAGGGCCAATACCAGCACCACGGCCGCCTTGATATAAGCAGATTCGGTATAAAGACCAACCGCTAGGGCGATTGCTGCCAGGATCAGAATCATGCCGGTTTTAAGAATTGGTGAGCTGTCCATGCGACTTCCGAGGGAGCGGAGTTTTTCTAGAATTGTATTTTTCATATGTGTTCAGGTTTGGTTAGCAATACACAGGTATTCTATCTTGTATAGGTGCACAGTGTCCTATTCAGTTTAACTATCTTAGACCAGCGCTATTCTCTCCAGGTCGATTGGATAGACAGACTTTTTGAACCAGTTATGCGCAAAATTAACCACTCGTCCCATATTGACATCTAACTATTGAAGGCTAAGATGGATACACAAACGTGTATCCAAATGGCAGTCTAATGACAAAAACCTCAGCACTACGAATACGAATCGAACCATCTCTACATCAACAATTTATAGATACTTGTAAAGCTCAAGATATAAAAGCATCACAAGTACTTAGGGATTTTATGCGAGTTTATGTAGAACAAAATGCTGGTGGTAAACAAGCTCAGCTATTTCAGGAGAATAAAAAATGAATGGAGAAAAGGAATTCTCATTTTTTGAATTTTTTGCTGGAGGTGGTATGGCGCGAGCTGGCCTAGGCAACAGGTGGCAATGTCTTTTTGCAAATGATTTTGATGAAAAGAAAGCGAGCTCATATACATCAAACTGGGGAAATGACCATCTAGTACTTGCAGATGTAAGCACCCTCACAACAAATGACATAAATGGTAGTGCTGACCTCGCTTGGGCATCCTTCCCATGCCAGGATCTCTCACTAGCTGGCGCAGGTGCTGGTATTCGTGCTGAGAGGAGCGGAACATTCTGGCCATTTTGGGAATTAATGCGCGACCTTAACAAGGAAGGTCGCGGCCCAAAGCTGGTTGTTCTAGAGAATGTCAATGGAGCTCTAACTAGTCATGAAGGTAAAGACTTCGCGGCTATTGCTACAGCCTTAGCGGGTTCTGACTACCGCTTTGGCGCTGTCGTAATTGATGCTGTACATTTTCTACCGCAGAGTCGCCCTCGCTTATTTATTATCGGCGTGCACGCGGATCTTCCTATTCCTTCTAATCTGTTTTCTTCTTTTCCCGATCCTCGGTGGCATACAAAGTCACTCGTCGGAGCGCACAAAATAATTACTAAAAAGGTTGCGGCGAAGTGGTTATGGTGGAATCTTGCTCCGCCAAAAAGTCGAAAAAA
>RRYU01004289.1_pt1 | contig 57375 bp, 50 predicted proteins | sample 2162651 | NCBI WGS metagenome assembly RRYU01 (sample SAMN10267283, study PRJNA491782) | microbial mat metagenome | isolation source: biomat in the production well | place: Japan: Minami-Kanto gas field, natural gas well KTG3 | collected 2017-06
GCAGGAAGAGGCCGGGATGGCTAAACGTCAGGGAGGATTGCCGGACAATTATATGTCTGAGGTGCTGGAGCCGTTTAAAGAGGCGTTGGCCCAGCAGGTTAGTCGCTCTTTGCAGTTTTTCTTCTCGTCAAGTGCGCATAACAGTGTTGATCATATTGTGTTAGCAGGTGGTTGCGCGTCGATTCCTGCGATCGATGAGTTGGTTGAGGAGAAGGTTGGTACACCAACGATTATCTCAAACCCATTTACCAACATGTCTGTTTCATCCAACGTCAAGCCGCAGAGTCTAAGTAATGATGCGCCATCGTTAATGATCGCCTGTGGGCTGGCATTGAGGAGCTTTGACTGAAATGGCACGTATTAACCTACTACCCTGGCGGGACAATTTAAGAAAACAACGCCAACGCGAGTTTGGGGTGATGATAGCAGGTGCCCTGTTTATAACGCTGTTGATAGGGTTTTATGCGCATCTGCATATATCTGGGATGATTGACCATCAGAAGGCTCGCAATGGCTTCCTTAAGAAAGAGATTGCCGAGATGGATGGCAAGATCAAGGAGATCAAAGACCTTGAAAGCACCAAGGCAAAGCTGTTGGCCAGAATCAATGTAATTCAGCAGCTGCAGAGCAGCCGTCCAGAAGTTGTGCACCTGTTTGACGAGTTGGTAACAAGAACCCCGGAGGGCTCATATCTGACTGATGTGCAGCAAAAAGGAAAGTCAGTAACCATAAATGGTCGGGCACAGTCAAATGCTCGGGTTTCCTCATACATGCGCAATATTGATGCCTCTGAATGGATTCACACTCCTTCTCTGCAAGTCATCGAAAATAAAGATAAAACTGGAACTGGCTTCAGTCATTTCACTATGTCTGTTGTGCAGATAAATAAAAACTCTTCCGAAGATGACGTGGTTTCAAAAGGAGGCGTGAAATGACCTTTGACGACCTCAATAACCTCGAATTGTCCGATATCGGCGTATGGCCGGTTCCGGCCAAGGCAATACTGGTCTTGATCTTGTGTGTTCTGCTAGGAGTTGCATGGTATTACCTGGATACAGAAGATCAGCTGGTTGAGCTGGATAAGGTAGAAAAACAAGAAATTAAACTGCGCAAGGAGTTTGAAGACAAGCAGCGTAAGGCAGCAAATCTTGATGCCTATAAAAAACAGCTAAAGGAGATGCGGCAGTCCTTTAACGCCATGTTGCAGCAGTTACCCAACAAGGCGGAAGTGGCTGACCTGTTGGTGGATGTATCTCAGACAGGGTTGGCAGCAGGCCTAGAGTTTGAGTTGTTTGATCCGGCAGGAGAGGTTCCGCGTGAGTTTTATGCAGAGTTGCCTATAAACATCAAAGTTGTGGGTGGCTATCACGAGTTTGGCGAGTTTATAAGTGGACTTGCGGCATTGCCACGCATCGTAACTATCCATGATGTGCATATCTATCCCCAGGGCCAGAGCAGGGGCAGGGGCGCTGCGCCTGTCGAGGGAAAGTTGGAGCTCCAGGCTGTAGCAAAGATTTACCGCTATCTGGATGAGGAGGGTGAAAGATGAGTAGGGCGTTGTCTATTTGTGCTCGGGCGATTGCGGCTCTTGGTTTGCTCTCTCTACTTACAGCCTGTGGTGGCGATGGAATGCAGGACCTGAAACAGTATGTAAAGACGGTCAAAGCAAGAAAGCCAGGTCGCATTGAACCTCTGCCAGAGATCAAACAAATTGAGACATTCGTCTATCTTGCAGGCAACCGACGCAATCCGTTTATTCCGACACAGGCGGCCGAGTCGGAAGAGGCTCTGCAAGATGATAGCGGCCTTAGCCCCGATTCCAATCGACGCAAAGAAGAGTTAGAGCAGTTTCCACTGGATAGCATCAGGATGGTTGGAACCGTTGATCTAAACGATACTATCTGGGGTCTGGTAAAGACTGGAGATAAAACAATTTATCGTATTAAAGTAGGTAATTACATGGGACAAAACCATGGTCAGGTTACCAGCATTTCTGAAAACAAAATTGAATTGACGGAGATCATTCCTAAAAAACCTAAGGGTTTTATGGAGCGACAGGCGTCGGTGTCACTGAGTGAATAAGTCAGGGGAACAATGATGAAACAGTCATTAGGTAAAAGATCACTAGGTCAACTAGATAGAAGGAATGTATCTGGGTCCTATGTATTCGGGCTGGTTATTGGGCTCTTACTGACATCTCTGATGCTGAGTATCCCTTCGCATTCTTTAGCAGCAGGGAACATCTTGCAGGATATCAGCGTCTCTTCCCTACCTGGGAATGTAGTTGAGATAACATTGACGGCACAAGATCCAGTAGTGATGCCCACCAGCTTTACCACCGAGAGTCCAGCGCGTATTGCGGTAGATTTACAGGGTATGAAGAGTGCGCTTGCAAGAAAATCCCAGGCGGTCGGAATTGGCATGGTACGTAGTGTTACTGCTGTAGAGGCAGGCGACCGGACCCGTGTGGTGGTGAATCTTGCAGATGCCGCCACCCATGACATCAAGGTTGCAGGTAATCAGGTGGTTATGCGAATCAATGCTGGTGCCGCACAGGTTGCAGCAGCACGTCCGACATCAGAGGTAGCCGAGCGGGTGAATGCCGCCATGATGTCCGCTGGTGCCGGCAAGGGCATTGAGAGTGTTGATTTTCGCCGTGGCGATGATGGAGAAGGAAAAATCCTGATAACCCTGAGCGATCCGTCAACAGTAGCTGATTTGCGGGAAGAGGGCGGAAAAGTTGTCCTAGATTTTCTTGATGTATCTCTGCCGGAACGGCTGATGCGTAAGTTTGACGTGAGTGATTTTGCCACGCCAGTGAAGATGTTTGAGGTTACCTCGCAGGGCGACAATGTCCATATGGTGATAACTTCAAGCGGTGACTATGAACACCTCGCATATCAGGCAAATAATCTGTTTGCCATAGAATTCAGACCACTTACCTCGGCTGAGAAGGAAAAGCTACAGAAAGAACGGTTGGTATATACCGGAGAGAGGCTCTCCTTAAACTTCCAGCAGATCGAGGTGCGAGCAGTACTGCAGTTGCTGGCGGATTTCACCAACCTGAACCTGGTTACAAGCGATAGCGTTACTGGCTCCATAACTCTGCGCCTACAGAATGTACCTTGGGATCAGGCTTTGGAGATCATCCTGAAGGCCAAGGGCCTATCGATGCGTAAGAATAATAATGTGGTCATGGTAGCTCCTACCGAAGAGATCGCCGCCAGAGAGAAACTGGAGCTGGAATCACAACAGCAGATAGAAGAGTTGGCACCGCTGCGCTCAGAATATATCCAGATAAACTACGCCAAGGCTGCAGATATTGCTGCGTTGTTGAAGTCCGAAGGGAATCAGTTGTTGACCCCGACACGTGGCAATGTGACGGTGGATGAGCGCACTAATACCCTTCTGGTTAGAGATACGCAGGCTAAACTGGAGGATATCAACCGTCTGGTCAAGAAACTGGATATCCCTGTACGTCAGGTGTTGATCGAAAGTAGGGTGGTCATTGCCAACGATGATTTTGCCAAGGATATAGGTGTGCGTTTTGGCTTTAACCAGTCCTATACTGAGAAAGTTGGTGGAAATGAGATTATGGTTGCTGGCGGCATGGAGGGACATTTAGTTGATGGGGCAGGTGGTTATGATGTAGGCGAGTTCATGGATGGAGGTGTTGGCGTATTAGGAACTGGAGATGATGCAACTCGAAATCTACTGGTCAACTTGCCCCAGACTCTAAGTGCTAGCAGGGGTGGCGCGATAAATCTCATGGTGGGCAAGATCGGTTCATTCCTGCTTCAGCTTGAACTCTCAGCTATGCAGCAGGAGGGTAAGGGTGAAGTTATATCAAGCCCAAGGGTTATTGCCTCTGATCGGAGCAAAGCTACCATTAAAGCCGGTGTAGAGGTTCCATACCAGGAGGCCAGTTCCAGTGGTGCTACCTCGGTGTCGTTCAAGGAGGCGGTCCTGAAGTTGGAAGTAACCCCGCAGATTACGCCGGATGACCGGGTCATCATGGACCTTGTTATAAACAAGGATAGCCCGGATTTCTCACGGGCCATTTTGGGCGTACCCCCTGTAGACACCCGCGAAATTGAGACCTCGGTTCTGGTCGATAATGGAGAAACCGTGGTGCTGGGTGGCGTGTTTGAGCGTACGCGCAGCAAGAGTACAGAGAGGATTCCTTTCTTCGGTGACCTGCCCTATGTGGGTTTTATGTTTAAACAGCAGGCAGAGAAGGACGAAAACTCAGAGCTTTTGATTTTCGTAACTCCCAAGATCCTGAAGGAGACTATTGGAATGCGCTGAAACCGGCCATTTCAATAGCCAGCATTTAGTGGTTAACAAAAGGGTGTGTCTACTGGCACACCCTTTTGTGTTTTGTAACAATGGCGGCTAGGGTGGATTCTGGAGGCCTTTCGGCCGGTTTGTCTCTTCAATAATGTATGTCACTTGGTAAAGATGATAAAAAATTCAAAAAATATCTTTCTGGTCGGCCCTATGGGAGTTGGCAAAAGCACTATTGGGCGACAATTGGCGGCCCTGTTAAGAATGGAGTTTGAAGACACAGACCACGAGATTCAACGCAGGACAGGGGTAGATATTCCGACCGTGTTTGATTTTGAAGGCGAGGAAGGTTTTCGGCGCAGAGAAAAAGCAGTGGTTGAAGAGTTGACACAAAGCAGTGGCCTCGTACTTGCAACTGGTGGAGGAGTGGTGCTGGACCCCGATAATCGCCGTTGTCTCTCCGGCCGCGGCGTTGTGGTTTATCTCTCTTGTTCGACAGAGCAGCAATTTAGAAGAACCAAGCAGGATCGTAATCGACCTCTGTTACAGACTGATGACAAGATGACCAAATTAAAAGACCTAATGGATGAGCGTGAGCCACTCTATCGTGAGATGGCCGATCTTATAGTGTCAACGGAGAAACGGAGTGCTGGAGTTGTCGCCCGAGAGATCGTAAATAGACTTGAAGAAATAGACTGAATCGACATCATGCAGACAGAAATAAAAACAGTAGATGTGGATCTGGGGGACCGCTCCTATCCTATCCATGTAGGGGCCGGGCTTTTGAGTGCTCCTGAGCTCTATACTAAACACATTGTTGGCCATCAGGTGATGGTGGTCACCAATGATACCGTAGCTCCTTTGTATCTAGAAAGAATAAGGGATGCTATGTCAAGCTATCAGTGTGAAGCTGTTGTGCTTCCAGATGGTGAAAGGTTCAAGACCCTGGAGGTGTGGCAAAGTATATTTGATGCCTTGTTAAAGCATCGATTTAGCCGTCAGGCCACCATCGTTGCTCTTGGGGGAGGAGTAGTTGGAGACATGGCTGGGTTTGCTGCTGCCAGCTACCAACGAGGCATCAACTTCATCCAGATACCTACAACGCTTCTAGCGCAAGTTGACTCGTCCGTTGGTGGAAAGACCGGAGTCAATCACCCATTGGGCAAGAACATGATCGGTGCGTTTCATCAACCACTTTGTGTGATTGCAGATACCGAGACCCTGAATACGCTAGATGATCGCCAGCTATCAGCGGGCATAGCAGAAGTCATAAAGTATGGCCTGATCAATGACCCGGAATTTTTTACTTGGCTAGAAGAGAATATAGCCTCCTTGATGGCGAAAGATCCAAAGGCATTGGCATTTGCCATTGAGCGAGCCTGTATCGATAAGGCGAGGGTAGTGGCGGCCGATGAACTGGAGGCGGGGCAGCGTGCACTACTAAATCTCGGGCACACCTTTGGGCATGCCATAGAGACAGGTGTTGGTTATGGTGAGTGGTTGCATGGAGAGGCTGTGGCTGCCGGGATGTGTATGGCGGCCAGGGTTTCGGTGGAACAAGGGTGGCTTCGCCAAGAGGATGAAACTAGAATTGTTGATCTAATTAAAAAATCTGGCTTACCAGTTGAGCCGCCCGATGGGCTTGGTGCAGATCGAATCATGGAGCTTATGGCCGTTGATAAAAAAGTATTAGACGGCAAGCTCAGACTAGTCCTCATGCGGGGAATTGGCGCGGCCTTTGTTACAGATGGTTTTGATATGAGCAAGTTACAAAAAACTCTGAATTCATACTGAAGGGACCACAGATATGTCACCGAGTGAATCAGTCAATTTGCCGCAAGAAGATAGACTCGATAGATCGGACGCGTATTTTTCCAGTACGGAACTTGCGCAACGCACTGACCTGCTGCGGCACCTGACTGAAAATAGTAACCTCATACCTTTAGTAAGGGGTGATGAGGGAATTGGCAAAAGCACATTCATCAGTCATTTGTTGGAATTGGCCCCTGAAAACTGGGTAACAGCAGAGATTGACGCTGACGTTATGCTTCAGCCAGAAGCGCTGCTGGCAAATCTTGCAAGATTGTTTGATCTGAATGATACAGGTGATCATTTGATGGAAGATCTGGCATTACGCTTTGATGATCTTCGGCAGGATGGTTATCTGCCAGTGATCATCGTAGATGATGCTCATCTGCTGCCCGAAGCCAGTATTATTGCGCTCCTAAGACTGCACGAAAGAGGCCAAAATGATAACCCTCTGGCCCAGTTACTCTTATTTGCGGAGCCGGAAATTGACGATCTGCTGAAGACCCCTCAGCTCAGGGTTATGAATCTGCAGTTACTACAGCTTTTAGATATGCCGGTATTCACCAAAGAACAGGCAGAGTGTTATCTGAAACACCTGCTAGCTACCGAAGAATCCATGTCTATTCGGCCGCTTTCGACTGTTCAGATAGAAAAGATCTATCGTGATTCCGGCGGTCTGCCCGGTTTGATTAAACAGCAGGCCATTGCGCTAATTGATTCTTACACGAAAAAAACGGCCAAGTTTGAGTTGCCAGAATTTTTATCAATCAAGATGGTCCTGGGAGGAGGAGCGGCACTGATTGTGGTTCTGTTGGGATTAATATACCAGGACAGTATCAACGATATATTCTCAGATGGCAAAGATCCTGCTGAAACAACTCAAAAAATACAGCCGCAGGTAGACAAGGTAGTGCCATTAGAGCTGCCTGAGCCAACGCCAGAGCAGCCTCAGAAAGAGCAGGTTGCTAGCCTGATACCAGACGAAACTATTACCCCTGAAGGTGAGGTGCAAGATCTAGGGCAAACAATAGAGGCAGAGCCGGTGGCTGCTGAAGAAGAAGTAAAAAATCAGGTTCCAGCGAACGAGTCAATCAGCCAGCCACAACAGGTTCCGATAACTACGCAACCTGAGCCGGCAGCAGAGCCCAAGCCGTCTAACAAAAAAGAAGATGTGGCTGACAGAGCCTCTGTCCCGTCAGCTACAGCTATATCCGTGGAAGATTCGCCTGTAGAGCAAGACCATAAGTTGCAGAAACAGGATGCACCTCAGCCTAATAATATAAGGGCAAAACCTGAGGGACAGAAAGATAAAGACGTGGCTGAAAAGCCCGTATCTCCCGCTATCCAGATTGAGCAAAAAACGGAAGTTTCGCAAGTGGAGCAAGCTCAGAAAAAGCAACAGGCTAAGCCATCGAAACCTAAGGTCACAACGCCAGCTCCCAAAGTAAAAACAAAGGTTGCTTTAGTCCAAGCAAAGCCAAAACCTTCGAATCCTATTGCTAAGGTGCCAGTAATTCCGGTTGAGGATAGATCGAGCTTCGTAGATAAGAGCCGTCTTTCAGCACCCGCACCGGTTGAGGACAGATCAACGGTGCTGGTTAAAAAAGAAGTCCCGACAGTAAAATCAGCGCAACAATCACCAAGCCAAGAGCCGAAAAATCCTGAGGTATCAACAAAAACCAAGGTTGGAAGAACCCGGCAAAATACCTCTTTCAATCCCATGCGTGAAAGCTGGATTATGAAGCAGAGGCCAGCCAGCTATACCATTCAACTGGTAGGTTTGCAGGACGAAGAGGGGATATCCGGCTTTATCCGACGATATCAATTGCCAGGGCCAGTTGCTTATTATCGTACGTTTCGCAATGGCAAGTCTTGGTTCCCGGTTCTTCATGGTGTCTATAAGGATAGAAAAATAGCCAATGAGGCCATTACTAAATTTCCAGAAAAACTCAAGAAATCAGGGGTTTGGCTGCGGACTTTTGGCTCAGTACAAAAAGATATTAGAGCCAGGTAGAATACTGCAATCGTAATCAATTATAGTGAATAATTACTGACGGCTCTGGTTTAGAGAGCCCAACTCTATTATCCTACGCTGTTCTGTTTGACCGATCGGACCGTTTTTTGGACCATATTGGTTTTTTGTGCCTATACCACATGGCATCGGGCGCATATTGTATTTAAATATTGCCGGTATCCGCTTTTGAGATACTCGGCCTAGTGAAGAGATGAGGTTTGCGATGACCCCAGGTGTTTTACCAGCCAGGCACGGATTGTACGATCCAAAAAATGAACATGATGCCTGTGGAGTCGGCTTTATAGCAGACATAAAAGGGCAGAAAAGTCACAAGATTGTAAAGCAGGGGCTAGAGATACTTAAAAATCTCACACACCGCGGCGCAGTAGGTGCCGACCCTCTGGCAGGTGATGGCGCGGGACTGTTGATGCAAATCCCGGATGAGTTTCTGCGAGCTGAGACAAGCTTTGAACTACCGCCTGTTGGAAAATATGGCGTGGGCATGGTGTTTCTGCCCCAGGGGGAGTCAGCCCGGAAACAGTGTGAGGAGAAGGTGGCCTATTACATTGCAGCCGAGGGGCAGAAGTTTCTTGGATGGCGTGATGTTCCAGTCAACAATGAGGGGCTGGGAGAAACGGTCAAGGCTAGTGAGCCGGTTGTGCGCCAAATTTTTATAGGGTGTGGTTCCAACTGCCCTGATCAAGACACCTTTGAGCGCAAGCTCTTTGTGATTCGCAAACAGATTGAAAATGAAGTGCGGGAGTCTGGTGGCAACGGAACTGGCAGTTTCTATATAGTTTCTATGTCTTCCCGTATCCTGTTATACAAGGGCATGTTGCTGGCTAATCAGGTAGACGTATTCTACAGGGATCTCACCGATGAGAGAGTAGTGAGCGCCCTGGCGCTGGTGCATCAGCGGTTCTCCACTAACACTTTCCCAACCTGGAATTTGGCTCATCCCTTCCGCATGATTGCCCATAACGGAGAGATCAACACCCTGCGTGGCAACGTAAACTGGATGGCCGCCCGTAGACATGCCATGGCATCGGAAATACTGGGTAATGACCTGGATAAAGTGTGGCCGCTTATCCCCGAGGGCCAATCAGATTCTGCGTGTTTTGATAATGCGCTTGAGCTGCTGGTTCAGGGCGGTTACTCCCTAGCTCACGCCATGATGCTGTTGATCCCTGAGGCGTGGCATAACAACCCGCAGATGGAACCGGCAAGGCGTGCTTTTTATGAATATCATTCGTCTCTCATGGAGCCTTGGGACGGACCTGCTGCCGTGGCTTTTACCGATGGACGACAGATAGGAGCAACTCTGGACAGAAACGGACTGCGTCCAGCGCGGTATCTGATCACTGATGATAACCTTGTAGTTATGGCGTCAGAAATGGGTGTGCTTACCATCCCGGAAGAGAAGATCGTCAAGAAATGGCGTCTGCAGCCGGGCAAGATGCTCCTCATCGATATGGAGAAAGGGCGCATCATTGACGACGAAGAGATCAAGGCTGAGTTGTCAGCCAAACGCCCATACCAGCAATGGCTAGATGAGACCCAGATCATGGTGCGGGACCTGCCGGTAACGGTGTCACCCATGGCCCCTGATGACCAGACCCTACTCCAAAGACAGCAAGCGTTCGGCTACACTCAGGAAGACATCAAGTTTTTGATGATGCCGATGGCTACATCCGGTCAAGAAGCGATCGGCTCCATGGGCTCCGACAGCCCGGTAGCGGTACTGTCCGACAAGCCTAAACCGCTGTTTAACTACTTCAAGCAGACTTTTGCTCAGGTTACTAACCCACCAATCGATCCGATACGAGAAGAGTTGGTAATGTCCCTGGTGTCGCAGATTGGGCCACGTCCAAACCTGCTAGAGCTAGATCAGACCTCCGCCCAGAAGAGACTCGAGGTAACCCAGCCGCTGATCACAAATACCAGTCTGGCACGGGTCCGCTGTATCGATGCTTTGACCAAAGGAGCTTTCCGTACCTTCACGGCAGATATTTGTTACCCGGCTGATCAGGGTGCCGGAGGTATGGAGTCAGCGCTAGACCGTCTATGTGAGACGGCGGAAAAGGCGGTGCGTGAGGGCTACAATATTCTAATTCTGTCTGATCGTTGTATGGATGCGGATCACATTGCAATTCCCGTATTGCTTGCCACCGCTGCTGTACACCACCACCTGGTTCGCACTGGTCTTCGCACCTCATCCGGCCTGGTAGTAGAGACTGGCGCTGCGCGCGAGGTACATCATTTTGCAGTACTGGCTGGTTATGGTGCCGAAGCAATCAACCCTTATGTTGCCCTTGATACCGTTGCCAAACTAAGGCATCAGATGCAGGAAAAAATCAGCAAGGTAGAGGCGCTGAAACGCTATAAGAAAGCGGTGGGTAAGGGTTTGCTGAAGGTGATGTCCAAGATGGGTATCTCTACTTATCAGTCCTATTGTGGAGCACAGATTTTTGATGCGGTCGGACTGTCTACGGAACTTGTGGACAAATATTTTACTGGCACCTCCAGTACCATTGAGGGTATTGGGTTACAAGAAATTGCCGAAGAGGCAGTGCGTTGGCATCGTGCCGCGTTTGGTGATGCCCCGATATATCGAAATGCACTGGATGTAGGTGGAGACTACGCCTACCGGGTTCGCGGTGAGGATCACATCTGGACCTCGGAAACCATTTCCAAATTGCAACATGCTACTCGGGCAAATAATGCCAAGACCTTTAGTGAGTTTTCACGTGCGATAAATGAGCAGAGCGAAAAGCTGCTTACCTTGCGTGGCCTGTTTGAGTTCAAGTTCGCGAAAGAACCGGTCCCGATAGATGAGGTGGAGCCTGCGAAAGAGATCGTGAAACGCTTTGCCACTGGTGCCATGTCATTTGGTTCAATCTCTATGGAGGCGCACTCCACCCTGGCGATCGCCATGAACCAGATAGGCGGTAAATCCAACACAGGAGAAGGTGGTGAAGAGCCCGAGCGGTTTCAGCCGCTGGAAGACGGCTCCAGTAATCCAAGGCGATCAGCCATCAAGCAGGTTGCGTCCGGACGCTTTGGCGTGACTGTGGAGTATCTGGTTAACGCCGATGACATCCAAATCAAGATGGCTCAGGGAGCCAAGCCCGGCGAGGGCGGACAACTGCCGGGACATAAGGTAAATGCCCAGATCGCCAGGGTGCGTCACTCCACTCCTGGTGTCGGTCTTATCTCACCGCCGCCGCATCACGATATCTATTCGATTGAGGATCTGGCCCAGTTGATCCACGACCTGAAGAATGCCAACCCCAGGGCCCGTATCTCTGTGAAGCTGGTCTCCGAGGTAGGCGTGGGAACGGTTGCGGCTGGTGTTTCCAAGGCCCATGCCGATCATGTGACCATTTCCGGTTTCGATGGTGGCACCGGTGCTTCTCCTCTAACCTCCATTAAACATGCCGGATCTCCCTGGGAGATCGGGTTGGCTGAGACCCATCAGACTCTGGTTATGAACCGACTGCGTGGCCGCATTGCGGTACAGGCCGATGGCGGTATGCGTACCGGTCGTGATGTGGTTGTTGCTGCGCTGCTGGGTGCGGATGAGATCGGTTTTGCTACTGCTCCACTGATTGTTGAAGGTTGCATCATGATGCGTAAATGCCACCTCAACACCTGTCCGGTGGGTGTGGCTACTCAGGACCCGGAATTGCGCAAGCGTTTCACCGGTAAGCCCGAGCACGTGGTCAATTACTTCTTCTTTGTTGCGGAAGAGGTGCGTCAGCTTATGTCGCAGCTTGGCTTCCGTAGTTTCGAAGAGATGATCGGCCAGCGTGATCGCCTGGAGATGCGTAAGGCGATAGACCACTGGAAGGCACGCGGCTTGGATTATTCCAGGTTGTTGTACAAGCCTGAGGTTGGGCCTGAGGTTGCAATCCACAACTGCGAAGAACAGGACCACGGCCTGGATAAGGCCCTGGACCACGAAATTATTAGTCAGGCCAAGCCCGCGCTGGAAAACGGTGAGTCAGTTCAAATAGAGACAGACATATTTAACTACAATCGCACCTTCGGCACTATGCTATCAGGTGAGGTGGCAAAGCGTTACGGCCACGCAGGGCTTCCCGACGACACTATATATATTAAAGCCAAAGGTACGGCTGGTCAGAGCTTTGGTGCCTGGTTGGCCAAGGGTATAACCGTTGAGCTGGCTGGCGAAGGTAATGACTATGTTGGAAAGGGGTTGTCCGGTGGGCGCCTGGTCATCTATCCTCCCGCCAAGAGTAATCTAGTGCCGGAAGAAAATATCATAGTAGGCAATACCGTGCTATACGGTGCCATCAGTGGTGAGTGTTATTTCCGCGGCGTGGGCGGAGAGAGATTCTGTGTCCGTAACTCAGGTGCTACTGCGGTGGTTGAAGGTGTTGGTGATCACGGCTGCGAATATATGACCGGAGGTATCGCAGTTGTGCTGGGTAGTACCGGACGTAACTTTGCTGCCGGTATGAGCGGTGGTGTAGCTTACGTTCTGGATGAAGATGGCACCTTTGAACAACGATGCAATCTCTCCATGGTGGACCTGGAACCGATCGCAGATGAAGACGAAGCGCTCGAGTCTATGGAGCATATGGGCGGGGATCTGGAGACACATGGTCGGGTGGACCTAAGCCATGATATGACGCGCCATGATGCCATCAGATTGAGACAGCTTATTGAGAAGCATATGCACTACACAAATAGCACCAGAGCCAGACAGATTCTTGATGACTGGAATGATTACCTGCCCAAGTTTGTAAAGGTTATGCCGGTAGACTATCGGCGCGCCCTGATGGAGATGCAGGCGGAGCAAGATGCCGCAAGCTCACTGGCGAAAGGAGGGCAGTAATTATGGGTAAGCCGACAGGTTTTATGGAGTACCAACGCCAGGATCGGGTTAATGCCCCGGTTTCAGATCGAGTTACCAATTTCAATGAGTTTGTGATTCCACTCAGCGAGGATACCCTGAGCATCCAGGGTGCCCGCTGTATGGATTGCGGCATACCCTTTTGTCATAGCGCCTGTCCGGTGAATAACAATATCCCGGATTGGAACGATCTGGTCTACAAGAACGATTGGAAGCTGGCTCTTGAAGCACTACATAGCACCAACAATTTTCCTGAGTTTACCGGGCGCATTTGTCCGGCTCCATGCCAGGAGGCGTGCACCCTAAATCTGGACGACGAGCCGGTCACCATTAAGACCATTGAGTATTCAATTATCGAAAAAGGTTGGGAAGAGGGTTGGATTAAACCAGAGATTCCGCCGCATAAGACAGGTAAAGAAGTTGCGGTAGTTGGCTCTGGCCCATCAGGCATGGCCTGTGCCCAACAGCTGGCGCGAGCTGGCCATAGCGTAGTCCTGTTCGAAAAGAACAATCGAATTGGAGGTCTTCTGCGTTACGGTATTCCTGACTACAAGCTGGACAAAAAGGTAATTGATCGTCGCATGAGTCAGATGGCCACAGAGGGAGTTGTGTTTCGCCCAAATACACATATCGGCGTAGATATAACGGCTGACAAACTGCTGGAAGAGTTCGACGCAGTTGCTTTGTGCGGTGGTTCGGAACAGCCGCGGGATCTGCCGATTCCAGGCCGGGAACTGGATGGCGTTCACTTCGCCATGGATTTTTTGCGCACCAATAGTCGCCGCGTACAGGGAGACGAAATCCCGGACGAAGACTTTATCTCTGCTGCGGGTAAGGACGTAGTAGTTATCGGTGGTGGTGATACTGGTTCTGACTGTATCGGCACATCCAACCGTCACGGGGCCCTCTCCGTAACCCAGCTTGAGATCCTTCCAAAGCCACCGGAAAAAGAAGACAAGGGGCTAACCTGGCCGAATTGGGCCAACAAGTTACGCACTTCATCCTCGCATGAAGAGGGTTGTGAGCGTATGTGGTCTGTGACCACCAAAAGATTCGTGGGAGAGAATGGTAAGCTCACTGCTGTTGTATGCGCCAAGGTCGAATGGAATCAGGACGAATCTGGAAACTGGCAGATGACCGAGGTTGAGGGTTCTGAGTTTGAGCTCAAGGCCGAACTGGTAACCCTGGCCATGGGGTTTCTGCACCCGGTGCATTCTGGCATGCTGGAACAGCTAGGCGTTAGTCTGGATGTTCGTGGTAACGTCAAAGGCAGCACCGAGGGTGCTGGTTCCTACAAGACATCTGTAGACGGTGTATTTGCGGCAGGTGATATGCGTCGTGGCCAGTCACTGGTGGTCTGGGCTATCCGTGAGGGACGTCAGTGTGCCGTTTCAGTGGACGAATATCTAATGGGGGAAAGTGATCTGCCAAGGTAGCAACCCCACAGGTAAGTTTTTTAAATACAACTAGAGTAGCCGATTCTCATAGGCCAGCCAGATCAATATATGTGGCAACGGGCAATGTGGGGTCGGCTATTTTTTTGCGCATAGAAAATAGATTATTGATAAGTTGATGTGGAGCAATTGCCAAGCAAACTGATAGGTTTTTCTCTCATGAAATTAGTGGTAGTGTTTCATGGTTTAAAAGGATTGTTTAATAAAATCAATACTTTCTATTGGTTTTACGCTGGATAGGTCTTCGGCATGAGCCATGGCAAGGCCTTTGAGTGACGCCAGCTTGTATTGTCGCAGATGCTAGTTTTGATTGCCTTTTATTGGTTGATAAAGGGCAAATCTACAAGAACATATAATAAATCTATAAGGGTTTTTGCCATGAAAAAAATAATAGCTGTAGCCTTGATATCCATGGCCAGCATGGGTCTGGCCCAGGCAGAGAACGGTTTTAGCTGGGGTGGTGACGCGAGGTTTAGAATCACCAGCCTGAATGAGATCCCATTGAGTAGGGGTGGGCCAGTTTTGCCTGATTATCTGTTCAATCGTAATCGTGTAAGGGTCTGGGGACAATATGATCCGAATGAGGATATGACCTTCCGAGTACGTCTAGTCAATGAGTGGCGTTACTATGACTCTGGTAAGACAGATGATGATCGCTACCATCCAACTGAAGAAACACTGCCAGACAATCTCTATGCAGAGTTTCGTAATCTGATTGGAGGTAAGCTGTCCCTCAAGATTGGTCGTCAGGACATGATCTATGGAACAGGCAAGATAATTCTGGATGGAACCCCAGGCGATGGTTCTAGGACCATATTCTTCGATGCAATCAAGGCGAGTCTGAAGCTGGAAGAGAATCAGATAGACATCTTTGCCTTGTACAATCACGATATCGACGACCTTACCATGAATAGTAAGGATCGGTCCCTGATCAACATAAGTACTACAGTAGATCAAAATGAGGGCGCTATAGGCCTGTATGGCAAGAACAAGAGCTTTGAAAACATGCCCTTCGAGTACTACTACGTGTATAAGGAAGAGCACATCGACGGCAGTAATAATGATGTAGATCTGAATACTGCCGGTTTTCGTGTAATGCCTAAGTTTGGTAACGGCCTCAGCGGCAACCTCGAAGTAGCCCATCAGTGGGGTGACAAGGGTAGTAATGATATCGGCGGCGACCTGGTTGATGCCTCACTAACCTTTAAACCGGCCTTTTGGCAAGGCATCAAACCAAGCTTCGTAGCTGGTTACTACCACCTATCCGGAGATGACACCCAAGGTGCTAGCAATGACAACAATGAGTGGCATCAGGTTTTTGCTCGCTGGCCTCAGATCAGTGAACTCTACGTCTACTCTTTCATTGGAGCTACCGACAGCATCGGTGGCTGGACCAATCTATCGACTGCCTATGTCGGCATGAATATGGTTCCATTTGCAGGGAGTAGCCTGCAATTGCGTTATTATGATCTGAAGGCAGACGAGGCTGATCTCAAGGGCGGCGGTACTGGCAAAGACCGAGGAGATCTGGTCACAGCCATGCTGAAGTTCAAGATTACTGATGACCTGACAGGCCACCTCCGTGGTGAGTGGCTTGATCCAGGCAGCTACCATGCAGCGAGTGCGAAAAGATCAACCTTTGCCCGCTTTAATCTTGAATACAAATTCTAAATCAAGTGACTTGGATCTGTGCCGTTATATACGGCACAGGTCCTGCTGATTGGGGAGAAATATCTATGACCATTCAAAAAACCATGACGGCCTCTATTGCTGCACTTGGTTTGGTTCTGGCGGCTGGTTTTGCCCATGCCGCTGATACTATCAAGATTGGTAGTTTTCTGGCGGTTACCGGGCCTGCCTCATTTCTGGGTGATCCGGAATTGAAGACCATGCAGATGTATGTAGAAGAGATCAACGCCAAGGGCGGAGTTAACGGCAAACAGCTGGAGCTGATCCACTATGATACCAGTGGCAAGGCCAAAGAAGCGGTCAACTTCGTCAAGCGCCTGATCAAGAAGGATCAGGTCGATGTTATCGTTGGCGGTTCTACCTCTGGTACCACCATGGCCGCCATTCCGATTGTGGAGAAGGATCAGCTCCCATTCATATCGCTTGCGGGATCGGTAAAGATCATTGACCCGGTAAAAAAATGGGTCTTCAAGGTCCCCCATACTGACCGCATGGCAGCGGCCAAGATCTTTGACGATATGAAAAAGCGCGGACTGACAAAGCTGGCGCTGATCAGTGGTGATGGTGGCTTCGGTAAGTCAGGTCGTGCGGAAACCATGGCCTTGGCTCCTAAGTACGGCATCACGATAGTTGCAGATGAGTCTTATGGTAAGAAAGATACCGACATGACAGCTCAGCTGGCCAAGATCCGTGATACCGATGCCCAGGCTATCCTCAATTTTGGTTTTGGAGCAGGTCCTGCCATTGTCACCAAGAATGTACGGCAGCTTGGCATCAAGTTGCCGCTATACCAGTCCCATGGCGTTGCCTCCAAGAAATATATAGAACTGGCCGGAGATTCAGCTGAAGGTGTGCGACTGCCGGCAGCGGCACTGCTGGTGGCAGACAAACTGCCAGACGGTGATTCGCAAAAACCGGTTCTAATGGCATACAAATCCGCATTCGAGGCCAAACACGGTGCGGTCTCCACCTTCGGTGGCCACGCTTATGATGGACTTATGATCGCAGTTGAGGCGATCAAACGCGCGGGTTCGACCGACAAGGCAAAGATACGTGATGAGATTGAAAAGACCCAGGGCTTTATCGGAACCGGCGGCGTGTTCAACATGAATGCCAACGACCACCTTGGTCTCGGTCTGGATGCTTTCAAGATGCTGGAAATCAAAAACGGCGACTGGTTGGTGGTGGAGTAATCACCAAACTCGCAATTATCGTCATGAAAGAGTACTAGTTGTATGTGGGACCAGATCCTGCAGTTTTTGTTTACCGGGGTCACCGTGGGCGCAACCTATGCCCTGGTGGCCCTTGGTTTTGCCATCATCTATAACGCCTCCGATGTGGTCAACTTCGCTCAGGGTGAGTTCGTGATGATGGGGGCCATGAGCGCGATATTTCTCTATTCCGGCAGCGGTTTGCCTTTGCCACTTGCTTTGATCCTGGCTGTGCTACTAACTACTTTGCTAGGCATGTCGTTCCAGCGGTTTGCCATCTCCCGGGCGCGCGGGGCCTCGGTGGTAAGCACCATCATTATCACCATCGGCGCATCTATCTTCTTGCGTGGTGTGGCCTTGCTACTATGGGGCAAGGATATCTTCGCCATGCCCCATTTCTCCGGTGAGACCCCGATCCATCTCGGCCAAGCCACCTTGCTGCCACAAAACCTGTGGGTGATGGGGGGAACTGGAGTGATGGTGTTGGCGGTGCACTATTTCTTCCACCGTACCACCCTGGGCAAGGCCATCATCGCCTGCTCCTGTAATCGTAACGCTGCGCACTTGGTTGGGATCAATGTTGGGTTGATGCTGCTGGTCGCCTATGGCCTGTCGGCATTCCTTGGCGCCATGGCCGGGGTGCTGGTTACACCGATTACATTTACCTCCTACGATGCCGGCGTGATGCTGGGTCTCAAAGGGTTTTCTGCCGCCATTCTGGGTGGCATGGGGAATCCGATGGGAGCGGTGGTCGGCGGACTGTTGCTGGGACTGATCGAATCCATGGCGGCCGGCCTTATATCGTCTGGTTATAAGGATGCCATTGGTTTTGTGGTTCTACTGCTGGTGCTGTTTCTGCGCCCCAGCGGCCTGTTCGGAAAGGCGTCTGCGGAGCGAGTATGAGTCGACTCAAGGGGTTATATCTGCTGACGCTGTTGGTAGTGTTGCTGCCGATACTGTTTCCCGGTAACTATTTTGTAACTGTGGTTGCGGTCTCCGCCGGACTGCATGCCATCATGGCTGTAAGTCTCAATCTGCTGATGGGGTACGCGGGCCAGATCTCTCTAGGGCATGCTGCATTCTTCGGTATGGGGGCTTACACCTCAGCCATTCTTACCACCAAGTTTGGCTGGAACCCCTGGCCTGCGATGGTTGCGGGCATGGCCCTTACCGGCGTCATCGCATTTGTTATGGCGCGGCCGGTGCTACGTTTGAAAGGGCACTATCTGGCTATGGCCACCCTGGGCTTTGGCATCATCGTTAACATAGTCCTGGTACAGACCGTAGGACTTACTGGTGGACCGGATGGAATGGGTGAGATACCAACTCTGGCAATTTTTGGCTGGCGGGTAGACACTGACATGCGATGGTATATTGTGATCGGCAGCTGCATGCTGCTGGTGGTATGGCTGGCGCTCAATCTAATAAACTCCCGAAGTGGTCGTGCTCTGCGCGCCTTGCACGGATCTGAAGTGGCCGCAGAGATGATGGGCATAGACACCACCGCAACCAAGACCGGCGTGTTTGTGCTGGCAGCGTTGATCGCTTCTTTTGCCGGGAGCTTGTTTGCTCACCAACAGTCATTTATCAGCCCCGATTCCTTCAGTTTCTTTTTCTCTATTGAGTTGGTAACCATGGTGGTTCTGGGCGGTATGGCGTCCACTTATGGAGCCGTATTTGGTGCCATTGTTCTTACCTTCCTGCCCGAATTGCTGGTGGTGTTCGAGGACTTCGAAGTGATGATCTTCGGTGCCATCCTGATGTCTATGATGATATTCCTGCCTCAGGGTCTGTTTGTTGGCCTGCAAAATTTGCTGCAACGCGTGGCTAACAGACGCAGTCTGTCTGCCAATGGGAAGGCCCATGAGCCTGCTTGAAGTAAAAGGTTTGGAAAAGTCTTTTGGCGGGGTAACCGCAATATCAGATCTGCACTTTGAGGTGTCTGAAGGTTTGGTCTATTCAGTGATTGGGCCAAACGGTGCCGGCAAAACCACACTGTTCAATATGCTCTGTGGCATCTATAAGCCGGATGAAGGAAAAGTCCGTTTTGCCGGGCAGGATCTGATCGGGTTGATCCCGCATAAAGTGGCGCGCCTAGGTATCTCCCGTACTTTCCAGAATCTGCAGCTGTTCTTCAATATGAGCGTGCTGGACAACGTTATGGTGGGGTGTCATCTGCGTACCCGCAGCGGTCCTGTGAGTGGTGCTCTGCGCTTGCCGAACGTACGTCGGGAGGAGAAGCGAGCGCAACAACTGGGACTTGAGGCCCTGGAGTTCTGCGGCCTGGAGGATCTTATCGGACTTGAGGCATCGGCCCTGCCCTATGGTGCCCTTAAGCGTCTGGAGATAGCCCGGGCCTTGGCCTCCAAACCGCAGCTACTGATGATGGACGAACCGGCGGCCGGTCTTAACGATACCGAGACCATGGAGCTGAGTTCCCTGATTCGGCGTATCTGCGATGCCGGGATCACCGTGCTCCTGGTGGAACACAACATGGGACTGGTGATGCAAGTATCTGATCGCATCCTGGTGCTGGATTACGGCAGTCGCCTGGCGGAAGGCTCCCCAGAACAGATACGCAGTAACCAAAAAGTTATCAAGGCCTATCTCGGCGGCGAGGTGCAGTATGCCATCTGAGCCGATGTTAAAGGTAATGGACCTGGCAACCCACTACGGGCCGGTGCAGGCACTGCATGGGATCTCCATGGAGGTGTATCCGGGGGAGCTGGTGGCTATGGTGGGGGCCAATGGAGCTGGCAAGACTACCCTGTTGCAGACCCTGTCACGGGTGCAAAACTCCAGCGCCGGGCAGGTGATATTCGATGGCATGGATATCACAAACCAGAAGCCTCACAAGATAGTCACCGCCGGGGTCTGCCAGGTGCCGGAGGGCCGTCAGGTATTCGCGCCCCTGAGCGTGGACGATAATCTGCGTCTGGGCGGTTTCACTCAACGCAAAGACCACCAGTGGTTCGAACAGGAACTGGAACGGGTATATAGTCTGTTCCCGATACTGAAAGAGAAATCTGGCCAGGCGGCGGGCACCCTATCCGGGGGGCAGCAGCAGATGCTGGCTATCGGTCGCGCCCTGCTGGGTCGGCCGCGCCTGTTGTTGCTGGACGAGCCATCCATGGGACTGGCGCCTCTGTTGGTGGAGGAGATTTTCCGTATCATCCAGCAGTTAAATGAGCAAGGCGTCACCATCCTGTTGGTGGAACAGAATGCACGGGCGGCACTGGGCATTGCGGATCGAGGCTACGTGCTGGAGACAGGCCGGGTAGTCCTGACCGCCAGCGCAGATGACCTGCTTGAAGATGAGGCGGTACGTCGCGCCTATCTTGGCTATTAGCTTTAGGCTGGAAGCACAATAGAGGTATAAGGCTATGTATGTAGAAAAGATTATGTCCCGCAAGGTGGATACTGTCATTGCGGCGATGAAGCTCAGTCAGGCCTCACAGCTGATGCATGAGAATGAGCGTCGGTTTCTGCCAGTGGTGGATGACGACATGCATCTAGTTGGGCTGTTGACACATAAAGAGTTGGCGCAATCCGAACCGTCCAGCATAACCACGCTGTCGGTGGGCGAGGTTAACTATCTCACCTCCAAGATAACTGTCGCACAGATTATGCAGGCCAACCCGCTTACCTGTACTCCAAATACTCTGGTGGAAGAGGCCGGCCACATTATGCGGCGTGAAAAGATAGGCTGTCTGCCGGTAATCGATGCCGAGCGTCTTGTGGGCATAATTACCGAAGATGACATTCTGGACTTCCTGCTGGATATCACCGGTTGTAGCTTGCGCGACACCACTCGTCTGGCGCTGCATCTGCCGGATGAAAAAGGCAATCTGGGAGAGCTGCTGGATCGGATAAATGATCTGGGTGGATACATAGCCACCGTGGTCTCACCCATGACCAGGGACGAGACCGGCATGCGGGTAGTAATTGTACGTTTTCGCGCCGAGAATCCGCGCAAGATCGATGATAAGCTGCGGGATCTGGGCTATGACCTGATAACAGAAGAGCTGCCGGAAGACTCCCATGGATGAACTTAAACCAAACGCAACAGCAGAGCAGATTGGCCGCTGGATGGAGCAGAATGACCGCTTCGCCCGGATGCTCGGGGTAGAACTGGAAGAGGTCGGAGAGGGCCACGCCAAGGCTTCGTTGGAAGTCACAGGAGACATGCTAAACGCTCTGGGTATCATCCAGGGCGGCGCTACATTTACCCTGGCGGATTTTGCCTTTGCGGTGGCTTCCAATTCCCACGCGACGGTGGCGGTGAGTCTGAGCGCCCAGATAACCTACACCGCGCCCGGTCAATTGGGCGAGCGGCTGACAGCCAGTGCCCGTGAGATCACCAAGACACGCAGTACCGGCCTGTACCAGGTAGAGGTACACAACAGCGAGGGACAACTGATTGCACTCTTTACCGGGACGGTTTATCGGCGTAAGGATGGGCTGGAGAAGTGGATGAAAAGAGAAACAACTGAGGGGATACCAAGATGATTTTGCACACAGACGTTGAGACAATGCCGCGCGAAGATCTTGAGGCGTTGCAACTCAGACGGCTCAAGACCACGGTGGAACGCTGTTATGCAACTGTGGGATTCTATCGTGAGGCCATGGATGAACTGGGCTTCAAGCCGCATCATCTCAAGAGCCTGGAAGATGTACGCAATCTTCCATACACCAAGAAAGAGCATCTGCGCCAGAACTACCCATTCGGCATGTTTGCCGTACCCACCGATCAAGTGGTGCGGGTACATGCCTCATCAGGAACCACCGGCAAGCCCACGGTAGTTGGCTATACCAAACGGGATATTCGTACCTGGTCCAAATTGATGGCGCGTTCTTTGGCTGCGGCCGGGATGCGGCCGGGAGACCGCCTGCATAACGCTTACGGCTATGGCCTGTTTACCGGTGGTCTGGGGTTTCACTACGGCGCCGAGGAGTTGGGTGTCATGGTGACTCCCATCTCCGGTGGCCAGACCCAGAAACAGATCATGCTACTACAGGACTTCCAGCCTACGGCCCTGGGCTGCACCCCATCCTACGCCCTGAATATCGCCGAAGAAGCGCATGAAATGGGGGTAGACGTTCGCAAGCTCTCCCTCAAGCTGGGGATCTTCGGGGCTGAACCCTGGACAGAGGAGATGCGTTTCGAGATAGAATCCCGCCTGGGCATAGATGCGCTGGATGTCTATGGCTTGTCCGAGGTTATAGGTCCGGGAGTCGGTATCGAGTGCGTCAACGCCAAGGATGGTCTGCACATCTGGGAAGACCACTTTCTGGTAGAATGCGTGGACGTGGACAGTGGTAAGCCACTGCCTTATGGCGAAGAGGGTGAGATTGTATTCACCTCCCTGACCAAAGAGGCCTTTCCCATCATCCGCTATCGCACCCGAGATATATCGGTGCTGAACCCCGCTCCCTGTAAGTGCGGACGTACCCATGTGCGCATGGCTCGTGTGACCGGGCGCAGTGACGACATGTTAATCATTCGTGGTGTTAATGTGTTTCCATCTCAGGTTGAATCGGTGCTGATGCGTACGGAAAACCTCTCTCCCTTCTATCAGATTGAGGTCTTCCGTGAGGGCAGTATGGATACTATGGCGGTCAACGTGGAGGCCAGCCCTCCATTGATGGAACAAGGATCGGAAGCGATTGAGCGTGTTGCCGGCAAGGTAGGCAAGGATATCAAAGACTTCATCGGAGTCTCCTGCAAGATAAATATTTTGAACGTGGGTGAAGTGCCCCGTTCTCAGGGTAAAGCGGTACGGGTAATAGATCACCGTAAATAAGTTGTAACTGTGTCAGCCGGATTTATCCGGTGCAAGAGAGGTATTTGAGTTGAACCAAGTAACAGCAAGACCGGCCACTGAGCGACGCTTTATGTCCGGTAATGAGGCAGTGGCCCGTGGCGCATGGGAGGCAGGTTGCCAGGTAATCACTGCTTATCCAGGAACACCGGCAACCGAGATTTTGGAATATGCCGGACAGTACCCAGAGATGTACAGCGAGTGGTCGGTTAATGAGAAGGTTTCGCTGGAGGTGGCGATTGGTGCCTCTCTGGCCGGAAGCCGTGCCCTCTGTGCCATGAAGCATGTGGGCCTGAATGTGGCCTCGGATGCCCTGATGACCCAGACAATTGTAGGGGTGAAGGGCGGTCTGGTGATTGCGGTGGCGGATGATGTTGGTCTCTCCTCATCCCAGAATGAGCAGGACTCCCGAAACGGGGGGCGCTTTGCCAATGTACCGATCCTGGAGCCTTCAGACGCCCAGGAGGCCTATCAGATGGTGCAGGCCGCTTTTGAGCTGTCGGAACAGTTTGATGTTCCGGTGATCCTGCGTCTGACCACACGCATCTGTCATGTGAAAGCGGTGGTAATCCCCGGTGAGCGGCGTGAAAACGAGGTGGTCGGGTTCGAGAAGAACATGGCGAAATACGTCATGGTTCCGGGCAATGCAAAAAAACGTATCCCACTTATGTTCGAGCGGCTGCAAAAGCTGCGTGAGCATAGCGAGACCAGTGAGCTGAACTATCTGCGTCAAGGTAGCGACAAGCGTGTAGGTTTTATCACCTCCGGACCCACCTTTCTGCACGTACTTGAGGCCTATCCCAATGCGCCTGCCCTGAAGCTGGGCATGAGCTATCCGGTGCCAATGGAGCAGATCCGCGCCCTGTCCCAACAAGTGGACCAACTGGTGGTGGTGGAAGAGGTAGATCCGCTGTTGGAGACCGAGATCAAGGCTGCCGGTATCGAAGTGATCGGTAAGGATATACTGCCCCGTATCGGCGAGTTGGCACCCCATGTGCTGCGCCCGGCGATAGAGCGTTTGCTGGGTAATGAAATTCCTGTTCAGACGGCAGAGATAGCTCAGTCACCAACAGAGGATGTGGCAGAGGCCAAGAGGGAGTGTACTCCCAGCGATGGTCTTTTCCCGCGTCCACCAACCATGTGCGTGGCCTGTCCCCATCTTGGTATTTACTATTGTCTATCCCACATCAAGAACACCTACATCGCCGGTGACATCGGCTGCTACACCCTGGGTGCTGGACACCCCTGGAACGCTCTGGATACCTGCATCTGTATGGGGGCCTCCATGGGCGTGGCTCTGGGCCTGGACAAGGGCCGCAGTAAGGCAGATGCCAACAAAAAGGTCATAGCCGTAATCGGCGACTCCACCTTCCTGCACATGGGGATGCAAGGCCTGCTGGACATCACCTATAACAAGGGCAACGTCACCGTGTTGTTGCTGGATAATCGCGCCGTGGGCATGACCGGTGGCCAGGACGGACCTAGTACCGGACGCGACCTCCAAGGCAATGAGACCTCGCGGGTCAACTTCCGCAAGTTGGTAGAGGCGCTAGGGGTAAAGCCCGAGCGGGTGCATGAGCTGAATCCCTACGAATTGCCGACCCTGTTCAATGCCCTGCGCGAAGAGACCAAGATCAACGAGCCATCTGTGATCATAACCAACCAGCCCTGCGTGTTGGTGGATTTCTATGCCCCCAAGCCACCGCTGACAGTGGTAGAAGATGACTGCACCGGCTGCGGCAACTGCCTGGATCTGGGTTGTCCGGCTATCTATGTCACCCGCCGTGAAACCGAGGTCAAGCCCAGTGGCAGGGAGAAGGAGCTTTCCTTCGTGCAGATCGATGCGGCAGCCTGTACCGGCTGTGATCTATGTCCCAAGACCTGCGCTCCTGATGCCATAGTGCCTATGGAAATTCCCCAGTAGTAATAGTTTGAAGAGAGAATATTGTGAGTGAAAATAAAATAACCAACATCCTGGTGGCTGGCATAGGCGGTCAGGGCGTTATGACTGCCGCCGAGATCCTCTCTCAGGCAGCCCTGGCCCAGGGCTTCGATGTGAAAAAGACCGAGGTGGCCGGCATGGCCCAGCGCGGTGGTGTGGTTACCTCCCATGTGCGTTTTGGTGATCGGGTGCTGTCCCCGGCTATCGCGCCGGGAGAGGCAGACATCCTGATCGGCTTTGAACCCGCCGAGGCCCTGCGCTGGTGTACGCATCTGCGTCCGGGCGGTGTGGCTATGGTCAACGTGATGCGCCAGAAGCCTCCGGTGGTGAATACCGGGCTGTTTGAATATCCGGATGATCCTGTTTCCGAGATCCGGCAGGCTGGAATCGATGTGCGAGCCTTTGATGCCGGAGCCATAGCTAGAGAGTTGGGAAACCCGAAGCTGGTAAATACGGTCATGTTGGGGGCTATCTCTGAATATCTGCCGTTTCCCGCAGAGGTATTGAAAAATGAGATCCTGGACCGCTTCCGCCAGCGCAAACCGCAGTTGGTGGAGATCAATGAGAAGGCATTCGAGGCCGGACGCGTAGCAGAGAGTTCTTCCTAGTCTGTAACTGCCTTTGGTGTGGTCTAAACGGTAACTGTTTCCGGTGAGCCGCGCGGCTTTTCCGTGTACAATCCCTCACTAAATACGAATTTTAGTATTACCAAGAAGGAAAACCTCCAGTGGGAGAACTAAAAAACGATCGCTTTTTACGCGCCCTGCTGCGTGAACCTGTAGACATGACGCCGGTTTGGATGATGCGCCAAGCGGGGCGCTATCTCCCGGAGTATCGGGCCACGCGCACCAAGGCCGGTGATTTTATGAGCCTGTGCCAGAATCCGGAACTGGCCTGTGAAGTAACCATTCAACCCCTGGAACGTTTCCCGCTGGATGCGGCGATTCTGTTCTCAGATATCCTAACCATACCCGATGCCATGGGCCTGGGCCTCTATTTCAGCGAGGGCGAAGGCCCATGTTTTGAGCGTCCGATTCGAGACGAGGCCGCAGTCAAATCGCTGGGGGTGCCAGACCCGGAAGATGATTTGGGTTATGTGATGAACGCGGTGCGCACTATCCGCCGCGAGTTGGATGGACGCGTGCCCCTGATCGGTTTCTCCGGTAGTCCCTGGACCCTGGCTACCTACATGGTAGAGGGCGGCACCACCAAGAATTTCGCCAAGGTCAAGGGCATGATGTTTGATCGTCCTGATCTTATGCATATACTGTTAGGGAAACTGGCCGACTCAGTCACCAGCTATCTCAACGGCCAGATTGCCGCAGGCGCTCAAACGGTAATGATCTTCGATACCTGGGGTGGAGTACTTAGCCCGAGAGATTACAAGACCTTCTCCCTGGCATATATGGAAAAGATTATTACTGGTCTGGTTCGCGAGAACGAGGGCCGTAAGGTTCCGGTGGTCATGTTCACCAAGGGTGGCGGTCAGTGGCTGGGTCAGATGGCAGACAGTGGTTGTGATGCCTTGGGTGTGGACTGGACTACAGATCTGGCGGATGCACGTCTCCAGGTACAAGATAGGGTTGCACTGCAAGGCAATCTGGACCCATGCATTCTGTACTCATCCCCTGAGCGGATTCGTGAAGAGGTTAGTCGAGTACTGGAAAGCTACGGCCCCGGAGCAGGCCATGTGTTCAACCTGGGCCATGGAATCCATCCTAATGTAAACCCGGAACACGCAGGGGTCATGGTAGACGCGGTACACGAGCTAAGTGTCCCTTACCACGAGTAGAAGACCTTCCACGCAAAATCTAAACGGGCATCGCTGATCATCGGGCTGCCCGTTTTTTATTTTTTCTATAGCCGGATATTCACCGGCACTCCGTGGAACTGCAACATCATGTCCTGTGCAGTCATGCCGCAGGCCAGCCCCACCAGTTCCGGCAGGAATAGCACCGGTGGTTGATAGTTCTTGCCGGTCTCGGGAAGGGGTTCCGTCTGGGAGCCGTCCAGGCTCTTGAAGCAGAGCGGGCATGAAGTCACCAGCAGGTCTACGTCCTGTTTATGGGCACCGGACAACAGGTTGCTGGTCATGCTCATGTTGAGGGAGTTGTTAGGCCAGGCCAGGTGATAACCGCAGCAGTCGTCCTTGGTTTCGTAGTCCACTATCTCCACACCGAGTACCCGCAGGATATCTTCTAGCGAGGTTGGGTTGTCAGACGATTCGTAGCCCTGGATGTCCGCAGGATTCCGGGTATGGCAACCATAGTAAGAGGCCACGCGCAGTCCGTTTAATGGATTGGTGATGGTCTGTTTCAATTTTTCCAGCCCCACATCCTGGGCGATCACCCAGAGGGTGTGGGTGATCTGGCATTCGCCCTTATACTCCAGACCCTGCTCTGCCAGGATCTCGTTCACCTGCCGGTGTAGTTCGGGATTCTCCTGCATGCGTTTTTTCGCGTTGGATATCACATTGAAGCAGGTGGAGCAGGGGGTGTAGAGCGGCAGCCCCATGGCCTCAGAGTGGGCCATGTTTTTGGCATTGACTGCCAGTGAGGTCAGCTCCGATCTCTCTTCGATCACGCCGGAGCCGCAGCAGACCGCATCCTCGATCAGATGCAGTTCCACATCTATCTTTTCGAAAACATCCCGCAGAATATCGAAGAAGCGGGCGTCCGCTCCCTGGAAGCAGCAGCCGGAATAGAAGCCGTAGTGAAGTTTGTTATCGTTCATGTCTTGTTTTCCCCTTTTGCTTCCAGCTCTTTTACCTTGGCATAGATCTGTTGGGTGCTGTTTTGGCCTGGTAGGTAGCAGACCTGGCGTTCCGGCTCGATCCCATGTTTCTTCAGAAAATTATCTGCCGCTTCCACCGCGGCCCAGCCCTTGGGCCCGTTAACTATTACCGGAAGCATGGGCTTGTTGACCTGACCGTAGCGGGACACGTCATCGGTGTAGGCCTTGGCCCGGCGTGAGCCTTTGGTGTCGTGCAGACCATCGTCGATGGATAATTTGCGCAGGCGCTGAATGGATACCGCCGGACGGGTGTCCTTGGGACAGACGTTGATGCACTTGCGGCACTGGGCGCAGGACCAAAGCCCCTGATCCACCGCCGCCTGCATGCGCTCCCCCTTGAAGTCATCGCGTGCGTCGGCAGAGAAACGATAGGCCTTACCCAGGGTGAACGGCCCGGCGTAGCTGCCATCTGCACTTACTGCGGAGCAGGCTGAGTAACAGGAGCCACAGAGGATGCAATCGGTTACATAGTCGAAGCGTTTAAGCTCCTTCTGGGACATCAGGGATTCCGACTCCAGGGTCCGGGGGATGCGCTCTTTGTTCTCCATGATGTACGGATGCATCTTAGAGAGTTTCTCGATCACTGGGTCCAGATCCACCACCAGATCACGCAGCATGGGCATATTCCTTAGAGGCTGGATTACCACAGACTGCTGATTGAAGTCTTCCAGGATCGGCAACAACTGGGTACTACAGGCCAAAACCGGTTTGTTGTTGATGCGTACCGAACAGGAGCCGCAGATCTTGGAACGGCAGAAGGAACGGAAGGTGAGAGATGCGTCCTGGGTGTTCTTGATCAGACGCAGGGCCTCCAGCACGGTCATGCCGGTTTCCACATTGATCTTGAAATTATCAAAGTAGGGCGACTTATCGCGGCCAGGAGTAAAACGCTGTATGCGTATATTGGCCAGTATCGATTTGCGATCGGGAGAGATTTTAGCGCTCATGCCAATACTCCTCAGTAGGTGCGTGCTTCTGGTTTGAATTCGGTGATCTTGACCGGGCTGAAATCCAGCTTGGGTGAGCCGTCACCACTCTGAACGGCAATCGTGTGTTTCAGCCAGTTGTCATCGTCCCGTTGTGGGTGGTCTTCGCGCCAGTGCGCCCCGCGTGACTCGGTGCGCACTAGGGCTCCGGCCGTGACCACTTGCGCCAGATCCAGCATGTTCTTCAGCTCCAGCGCGGCCACCAATGCGGTGTTGAATGATTTGGTTTTGTCCCTTACCCGCATGCGTTTGAATTTGTCCTGCAGATCGACCAGTTCAGATTCGGCCTGTTGCAGATCCTTCTCATTGCGATAGACGCCAACCTTATCGGCCATCAGATTACCCATGGCGCGGCGTATATCCGGGATGGTGATATCGCTTTCGCCATCCATCATGTCGGCGATCATCTTCTCATCTGCCTGTGCCTGTTGTTCTGTCACTGGTTCAAAGTGATTGCTCTTGGCGTACTCCAGGGCGTGGCGACCGGCCCGACGGCCAAACACCAAAATATCCAGAAGCGAATTTCCGCCTAGGCGATTGGCCCCGTGTACCGAAACACAGCCAGACTCACCGGCGGCGTAGACACCTTCGATGGGTGTTCTGCCATTGAGGTCGGTGTGGATGCCGCCCATAGAGTAGTGGGCGGTGGGTTTGATCGGGACAAAATCGGTTATCGGGTCAACGCCCTCAAACTCGATACACAACTCGCGGATCTGTGGCAGTTTTTCCATGATGCGTTCAGCGCCCAGATGGGTCAGGTCAAGGAACACCTCTCCCTCAGGTCCACCCCTGCCTTCCCGCACCTCGGTCTCGATGGAGCGTGAAACCAGATCACGCGGACCTAGCTCCATCTTCTCCGGGGCATAGCGGCTCATGAAACGCTCACCATTACCATTCAGTAGATAGGCACCTTCACCGCGCGCGCCCTCCGAAACCAGGATTCCAGTGCGGCGCAGGCCGGTAGGATGAAACTGAATGAATTCCATATCCTTCACCGGGAGACCGGCGCGATAGGCCAGTGCGGTCCCGTCGCCGGTGTTGCCGAGTGCGTTGGAAGTGCGGGTCCAGTAGATGCGGCCGTGGCCCCCTGTAGCCAGGATTACCGACTTGGCCTGGATAGTGTGGACGCGTCCGGTCTGGATATCCAGGGCGGTAACACCCTGACAACGTTCGCCATTGTGCAACAGGGAGAGTACCAGCCACTCGTTGAGAAAATTTACCCCGTTGCGAATGCCCTGTTCATAGAGGGTATGCAGCATTACATGTCCCACCTTGTCGGCGGAGTAACAGGCGCGGGGTTTGGATGCACCACCAAAAGGTCGTTGCGCAATCTTGCCCTCATCGGTGCGAGAAAAGGGGCAGCCCCAGTGTTCCATCTCTCGCACCACCATGGGTGCCTCTGCGGTCATGATCTCGGCGGCATCCTGATCGGCCAGATAATCTGAGCCCTTGATGGTATCGAACCAGTGGTCTCTAACACTGTCGGTAGGGTCAAGGTTTGCCAGTGCCGCGTTTACCCCGCCTTGGGCTGCGCCGGTGTGGGATCTGGTCGGGTAGACCTTGGTCAGAACCCCAACCTGTAGATTTTTCTCCATGCGTGATTCAAGTGCTGCGTAAAGTCCGGCACCCCCGGACCCTATGATCAGGATGTCGTATGTCAGCATATGCAGCGCCCTCTTTTTCTGGGTGGATTATTAGTGGCTACGAATATTGATCATGAAGCATACCTATACAGAGAATTGACTGACACAATAAAAAACTTAGAGGTGGCGCAGTATTTTTTATGAGGAGAGACCAGCAGAAGGAGTACTTTGCTATGGCGGCACCGTTCACCAACCTACGCATGGAGTCCGAGGGCCAGGCATAGTAAGTTATTAAGTTGCGACAAATTGATACACAACTAATAGCCCAATAAGCTATCCAAACACAGCGCACATATATTAAAAAAACGTCATTCTGGCGAATGCCAGAATCCAGGGAATAGGGCACAGAGTTATTATGGAACGGCAACCATGTGTATACATATTAGCTAGTAAACGTAATGGTACTTTGTACGCTGGTGTGACTTCCAACTTAATAAAACGCATTTGGGAGCATAAGAATAATCAGGTTGATGGTTTTACTAGTAGATATAAAGTTCACACGCTGGTCTGGTATGAAGTGCATGAAACTATGGAATCCGCCATTCAGCGGGAAAAGGCCATTAAGTTTTGGAAGCGGGCGTGGAAGATAAAAACGATAGAACAGCTCAATCCAAATTGGTTAGATCTGTATCAAGGGTTGATTTGATAACAGGCAGTTTCATAGTTGCTGAGTTAGATTCTACCCTTAGATATACATCAGAGTTTAGTGTAGCTGGATTCTGGCTTTCGCCAGAATGACGGTAGTTTCAGTATTATTTTTTGTTGCGTTATCCTCGGGCACTTTTTTTAATGAGGATGTATCAAAAGTGGAGAATCTATGGAGTCGGCTGCTTGAGATTATTGATTATGATTCTGATGCCCCTAAATATAATTCGATAAATCTTCTTGAGGAATAGTGCGCGATAGTATTGGGTTTTGTAGAAAGCATAAGGGCATAAAGCCAAATCGCTAGCTTGGGTAAAGGCTACCTTACGTAAGAACCAACGTCACAATCCTGATTAAAGGCTAGTTACTTATCCGACGCCAAATTCGGTGCCAGCCAACGCCTAATCTCGTCCAAGTCCATGCCCTTACGTTTTGCATATTCTGTTACCTGGGCGTCGTCTATTTTGCCCACGGCAAAGTAGCTGGAATCAGGGTGTGACAGGTACAGCCCGCTGACTGCGGCAGTAGGGAGCATGGCCTTGCTTTCGGTGAGAGTCATGCCGATGTTGTTCTCAACATCCAGTAGTTGCCACAGGATGTCTTTCTCGGTGTGATCCGGGGTGGCGGGGTAGCCGATGGCGGGGCGGATGCCTTGATAGCGTTCTTTCAGTAGTGACTCCAGGTCTACCTCTTCTTCGGGGAACAGGGTTTTTGCGACAGCCGCTTCTTCATAGCCCCAGTACACGGTTCTTACCTTTAGGTGCAGCCACTCGGCCAAGGCTTCAGCTAGACGGTCTGCGATGGACTTGAGCAGGATAGCATTGTAGTCGTCATGGTCGGCTTCAAACTCCGCAAGTTTTTGGTCTATGCCGATGCCTGCGGTGCAGGCGAAGCCACCGATGTAATCTGGTGTGCCGCTCTCTTTACTGGCGAAATAATCCGCCAGACAGAGGTTGGCCTTACCTTTCGGTTGTCTGCCTTGTTTGCGTAGAAAGTGGAAGCGAGTCAGCTCCTCTTTGCGTTCGTCATCTGTATATAGGGTTAGATCGTCACCTTCACTGTTGGCAGGGAACAGGCCAATTATGGCTGCAGCCTTGATCCATCCGTGCTTTTTGATCTGTGTGAGCATGCGCTGGGCATCGTCAAATAGCTTGTTGGCTTCGTAGCCTTTTTCTGCATGCGCCAGGATCTTCGGGTAGCTGCCCTTTAGCTCCCAAGCATGGAAGAAGAAGGTCCAATCGATGTAGGGGATGATCTCCTTGAACGGGATATCGTTGAGTATCTGAATGCCGAGTTGCTTGGGACGTGGCGGGGTGTAGCTGTTCCAGTCGATAGCTGTGGCATTTGCGCGGGCCTGTTGCAGTGTTACCAGGTCTCGGGTCTTCTGTGCATTGGCGCGACGCTCTCTGGCGGCTTGATACTGTCCGCGGATCTGCGCCAGATAGGCGGTTCTGTGATCTGCGGAGAGCAGGTTGGAGGCCACACCCACGGCGCGGGATGCATCGGCCACATGGATGGCCGCACCAGAGTATTCAGGTGCGATCTTCACCGCCGTGTGGATGATGGATGTGGTGGCGCCACCGATCAGTAGTGGTATGTTCAGCCCCAATCGTTCCATCTCTTTGGCGATGTGTACCATCTCATCCAGGGATGGGGTGATGAGGCCGGACAGGCCGATGATGTCGACCTTCTCCTCCTGGGCAATTCGCAGGATGGTATCGGCTGGCACCATTACTCCGGCATCTATCACCTCGTAGTTGTTGCACTGTAATACCACGGCGACGATGTTCTTGCCGATGTCGTGTACATCGCCTTTGACTGTGGCCATCAGGATTTTGCCCTGGGTCTGAATCTCGCCTTCACCCTTCTCTTCTTGAATGAACGGCTCTAGCCAGGCCACGGATTTTTTCATCACGCGGGCAGATTTTACTACCTGTGGTAGGAACATCTTGCCTTCGCCAAACAGGTCGCCGACTACGTTCATACCGTCCATCAGCGGACCTTCGATAACATCAAGAGAGCGTGTGGCCTTCTGGCGAGCCTCTTCGGTATCTTCTTCGATGAACTCGGTGATGCCTTTTACCAGGGCGTGTTCCAATCGTTTCTCAACTGGCCACTGTCTCCATGCCTTGTCCTCTTTTTGTACGTTGCCGCCGCCTGTTCCGCGATATTTCTCCGCGATCTCCAATAGATCTTCCGTGCCGTTTTCAGACTGGTTGAGCACAACTGCTTCTACCCTGTCTCTTAGTTCGGCCGGGAGATCGTCGTAGATGGCGAGCTGACCGGCGTTGACTATGCCCATGTCCATCCCCGCCTTGATGGCGTGGTAAAGAAATACCGAGTGGATCGCTTCGCGTACCGGGTTGTTGCCACGGAAGGAGAAGGAGACGTTGGAGACTCCGCCGGAGATCAGCGCATGTGGGCAGTCTTTTTTTATCTGGCGGGTGGCCTCGATGAAGTCCACGCCATAGTTGTTGTGCTCTTCTATGCCGGTTGCCACTGCGAAGATATTTGGATCGAAGATGATGTCTTCAGCCGGGAATCCCACCTCTTCGGTGAGGATGCGGTAAGCGCGTTTGCAGATCTCAACCTTGCGTTGTTGGGTGTCGGCCTGACCATCTTCATCAAACGCCATGACTACGGCTGCAGCGCCGTAACGTTTTATCAGCGTGGCCTGCTTAATAAAGTTTTCTTCACCCTCTTTTAGTGAGATGGAGTTGACCACCCCTTTGCCTTGCAGACAACGAAGTCCAGTCTCCAACACCTCCCACTTGGAGGAGTCGATCATCACCGGTACCCGGGCGATATCTGGCTCTGAGCCGGTGAGTCGTAGGTAGCGTTGCATGGCGGCCTGGGAATCCAGCATCGCCTCGTCCATGTTCACGTCGATGATCTGAGCGCCATTCTCCACCTGTTGCTGGCACACCTCTAGGGCCTGCTCATACTCATCTTCCATGATCAGGCGCTTGAATTTGGCCGAGCCGGTCACGTTGGCGCGCTCGCCTACGTTTACGAAAAGTGAATCGGCGGTGATGTTCTGTGGCTCTAGTCCGGCCAGGCGACAGGCGGGTGCAATCTCAGGTAGTTTGCGCGGCGCATGCTTGGCAACGGCGTCTGCGATAGCGCGGATGTGATCGGGTGAAGAGCCGCAGCAACCGCCGATAATGTTGAGAAAGCCGCTCTTGGCCCACTCTTCGATCTGCTCTGCCATCTCTTCCGGCCCCATGTCGTACTGGCCAAACTCGTTGGGCAGGCCGGCATTTGGATGGGCCGATACTGGGAACTCGGAGATACGGCTCATCTCTTCGATGAACGGGCGTAGCTTTTCTGGACCCATGGCGCAGTTCATGCCGATGGAAATTGGACGTGCATGGCGCAGGGTGTTGTAGAAGGCCTCGATGTTCTGGCCCAGCACGGTGCCGGATTCATCGGCGATGGTGCCGGAGATCATGATCGGTAGCTCATAGCCCTGCTGCTCGAATACTTGCTGTACAGCAAAGATGGCGGCCTTGGCGTTTAGCGCGTCGAATACTGTCTCGATCAGAATGATGTCGGCACCGCCTTCAATCAGACCACGGGAGGCCTCGATGTAGTCGGTCACTAGTCTTTCGAAGGTGACCGGGCGAGAGGCCGGATCGTCCACATCCACAGACATGGAGGCGGTCTTGCTGGTGGGGCCGAGTACGCCGGCCACGAAGCGTGGTCTGCCGGTGGTACTGAATTTATCCGCAGCCTTGCGCGCAAGTTTGGCCGACGCAACGTTGATCTCGTACACCAGTTCCTCCATGCCGTAATCGGCCATGGATACGCGGGTGGAGTTGAAGCTGTTGCACTCCAGTATGTCAGCGCCGGCTTCCAGATAGGCCTCATGGATGCCTTGGATAACATCAGGCTTGGTCAGTGATAGCAGGTCGTTATTGCCCTTTAGGTCGCAGTGCCAGTCGGCGAATCGTTCGCCGCGATAGTCCGCCTCTTCCAGATTATGCCGCTGGATCATGGTACCCATAGCTCCATCCAGGATCAGGATGCGATCTTTGAGTAAATCGAGAATTTGGCTGGTTTTGTTTTTTGGGCTACTCATGGGACGGCTCTAAATCGAAAAAAAGATTGCAATTATAGATGGTTTAATCGTTATGTGCTTATCTTCCAGGATATTTTTATGCCGTAGCAGATGCTTATATATTTTGATCAGTGTCGATACGCCCGCCGCGCAGGGCCATGATCCCGGCAATGGCGATAAGCAGGGCACCTGCTATAAACATGCGGTTTAGAGACTCGTCCCAGAACAGGTAGCCGTAGATGGCACCAAAAATTACGGAAAAGTAGGTGAAGGGACTTACGTTGGAAGCGGATGCCACGGCATAGCCTCGGGTCAGCAGAAACTGACCGCTGGCACCAAATAGACCTATCAGCAGGCCGAGACCCAGTTCGTTCAGATCAGGTGTTTGCCAGGCCCAAAGCAGAGGAATAGCGGAGATCGGTGTTGCGATCAGGGCAAAGTAGCAGATTACCCGGATGGATGGCTCGCTGTGGCCGAGGCGTCTCACCGTAACCTTGGCCGCCGCCGCAAAGGCACCACCCAAAAGGCCAATTAGTGCGATCCAGTTGAAGTCGCCTTCCGGGGCCAGCACCAGGGCTACGCCTACGAAGCCGACAGGTATGGCCATCAAGGTCAGGCGTCTGGCCCTCTCGCCCAGCCAGAACCATGCGATCAGGGGCATAAATAGTGGTGCGGTCATCTTTAGCAGCATACCATCGGCCAGCTGTAGATTGCCCAGAGCGTAGAAGAAGCAGTACATGGCTGAAACACCGGCAACGGCGCGTAACAGATGCAGGTGTACTATTTTGGTCTGTAGCAGAGTGGAGCGAGAGCGCAGAATCAGGGGTGATAACAGCATCAGCCCAAATATGTTCCGCAGAAATACCACCATTTCATTTGGAAGGGCCACAGAAATGGCTTTAACACAGGCCCCCATTGAAGCAAACATAGCTTCAGAGGCTATTATCAGTATTGCGCCCAGCAATAGGTTCTGTTGATATAACATGAGTATATTAATCTTCGTATTTAATATGTGGTATCGAGCCGTTATAATCGCCGCCCATCTGTGACTATTTAAATGATCTGGCATTAACAGAGGCATGTTCTGCTTGGCGGGAATAGTACGCAACAATGAAAGTTATAGAAATACGATTGCCATGAGGGGCATGTAATGGATATAAGAACCGTCCTGGCCAACAAGGGCTATGATGTGGAAACCGCTGGGCCAGATGTCCTATTGGCAGAGGTGGCGAAGACCATTATTGAAAAGAAAATCGGTTCTGTACTGGTCTTAGATGGGGATGAAATACTTGGTATCGTTAATGAACGTTCCATAGTCAAGGCCATCTGTATCCACGGTGCGGATGCGGTAAATCAGCCATTATCTGAAATAATGAATACCAATATGATGGTCTGTTCACCTGACAGTAGTGTGGATTCGGTTAGAACCTACATGACCAAGATGAGCGTGCGACATCTGCCAGTTGTCGATATGGGTAAGCTGATTGGGATAGTCAGTATCGGAGACGTCCTGAAATATCGAATCCGCGAACTCAAGCATGGCGGAGGCTCACGCTTTCAACACTGGTTTGAAACCAAGGGTGTTCGCCCTCTCAGGTAGAAGTTGATCCTAGGCGTGTTTGCTGTCGTCTGATGTACTCATACATGACGATTGATGCCGCCACGCTTACATTAAGACTCTCTATTTTGCCAAACTGGGGTATGGACAGGCCCTTTATGTCGGGGTGTTCTGCAGGATCGAAGCTGAGGCCAAACTCCTCGTGACCAAACACAAATGCACTTTTTGTCGGTATAAGTGCTTCGGTTAATGGTTCGCCTTTGTCTGCTTCCAGTGTGAAAAGCTTGTAACCGCGCTGGGTGAGACCGGCATAGCACTCTTCGAAATTATCGAAGAAGCGTGCTGGCACATTTTTAAATGCACCCTTGCTGGCGGCGGGATCAAATGGTCCTATGTCTATCAGGTGTACTTCACAGGCCCCGAATATCTCAGCACTACGCAGGATTTTGGGGATGTTAAATCCTGCCTTTAGACTGTCCAGAACAACAATAAAGTCATGCGCTCCAGGTTTAGCAAGGAGATTGCGTTTGCGCTGTTTTTCATAACGCAGAAGCGCTTGGTTATGCGCTCTCTTTCTGTTTCTTGTGCTTGTCATTTGCTTTTTTGATCTGAATTTTTACTAATGCATGATAACCAGATCTTGTCAGCCTGGTCACGTAATCGGCCCAAAATAGAAATACTGGCTGAATAATTCTCTCAGATAGGAGAGAATTGCTTTTTGCGGACCAAACTCGGTTGGCTAAAACACAGAAGGAGCAAGCTGGAGCCCCTTCGATCAAACCTAGACTAGACAGAGATAATCCACATGACACAAGCGAAAAATGGCGACACCGTGAAGGTGCACTATGTTGGTACCCTAGATGACGGTACCCAGTTTGACTCCTCTATTGATAGAGAGCCACTGGAAGTAACCCTGGGCAATGAAGAAGTTATTCCTGGCTTCGAACAGGGGATTGAAGGGATGCAGGTTGGTGAGAAGAAAAAGATCCACATCCCATCTGCAGAAGCCTACGGTGAGCGTATGGAGGCGTTGACTCAAACGATTGATAGAGACCAGTTACCAGAGGATGTAGATCTGCAGATTGGCATGCAGTTTCAGGTTGATGGCGGCGAGGCACCTATGATCCTGACAGTTACTGATGTAACCCCAGAAACCGCAACCCTGGACGGAAACCATCCTATGGCTGGAAATAATCTTAACTTCGAGCTTGAATTGGTGGAGCTGGTCTCTTAAGCAATTTTTGATTTATGGCGGGCGGTATAGAGATCAGGAAGTCATTTACCGCTCTTGCTTGAACCAGCGTGGTTAAGTAACTATATATGATTCTTCCTGACTATAGTGGTGGTAGCATCACCAATCTGATGTCCTCCATTGAGCAGGGCATGGGCTCAAGTTTTGATCTTTATCCGCCAGCAACTGCTTTACCCGTAGCCGAGTTACAGGGGTGCGAAAATCTGGTCTTCATGGTGATAGATGGCCTGGGATATGAGTATCTGGCCAATGTGGGTAAAGGCAGCAACTTACATAGCCATCTTAGATCCAGTCTGACATCGGTTTGCCCATCCACAACATCTGCGGCGATTCCAACATTTCTGACTGGTGTGGCACCACAGCAGCACGGTTTTACCGGCTGGTTCACCTGGTTTAGAGAGCTTGGGAATGTTCTGGCAGTGTTGCCATTTCAGGCTCGGCATAATGGCGGCCTGTTAGAGCAGGTTGGTTTTGATCCGGGTTCGCTTTCAGGTGCTGGGGCTATATTTGAACGGATTCAAGCCAAATCCTCCGTGGTTGTGCCGGAGAAGATTGCCAAGTCGGAATTTAATCTGGCCTTTCACGATGGTGCGAAAATATGTCCTTATGCAGGCCTGGATGATTTTTTTAATGTCATAAAAACGACAGTTGATAACAAGGACGAGAGCAATTATGTCTATGCCTATTGGCCTGAGTTTGACAGTATTGCTCACTCCAGAGGCGTTGGCAGTCAAGAACTGGCTCAACATTTTGCAGAGTTTGATGATGCCTTCGGGCGGTTTGTTAACAAGATGCATGGAAGTGGTTGCAAGATAATTGTTACCGCCGACCACGGTTTTATAGATGTGCCATCCAGTGGCGTGATACAGATGAGTGATCATCCTGAGTTGGCGGATACCCTGGTGTTGCCGCTTTGTGGTGAACAACGTTTTGCATATTGTTATGTACACCCGGAAAAGACCGAGCGTTTTCGTCAGTATGTAGCATCTGAGTTGTCTCATGCTGTTGATCTGTTCTCTAGTTCTGAATTAATCCAGCAGGGCTGGTATGGCCTGGGGACTGCTCATCCGGAACTTGAATCGCGGGTTGGGCACTACGCCATGGTTATGAAGCCAGGCTATAAGATCAGGGATCGGGTGCTTGGAGAAAAACCCAAACGACATATCGGCGTGCATGGCGGGATAACTCCAGACGAGATGTATGTGCCACTCGTTGTAGTCGATTGCTAGGTGATCAATTATGGATATAGATCTAAGTGAACTGAGTGCGAATCAGATATATGCAACCATGACCCAGGCGCTGATTCCGCGTCCTATTGCCTGGGTGCTGAGTGAGAATGAGGATGCCGGATTTAACCTGGCACCTTTCTCCTATTTCACGGGAGTAAGCAGTAAACCACCACTGATTATGCTTTCAGTCGGCAAGAAGCCTGATGGAAGTCCCAAGGACACTCGTGCCAATATTGAGGCGCGGAAAGATTTTGTGGTCCACATTGCATCACGTGAGATGATGGAGAATGTGAATGACAGTTCCTCCTCTCACCCCGCTGGGTTTTCGGAGGTGGAGCATCTGGGGCTGGACTTGGTTGAGCTTGCTGGTTCTCGATTGCCACGCATTGCTCAGTGTCGCCTTGCCATGGCATGTGAACTGTTTGAGATTCAAGAGATAGGTGATGTTCCACAGGCCCTGATCTTCGGTAAGGTAAAAAGTATTTACGTTGACGATGCTGTTGGTGGCAAGGATGAAAAAGGCAGATATAAGATACATGCCGACAGACTCGATCCTCTTGCAAGATTGGGAGCAGGAGAATACCAAGGATTTGGGGAAGTGCTTCCATTGGGCCGTCCTAAATAATTAACACCCCATTTAATTTACCCGGATAGATAATGAATCAACATGAAGAATTAATGGCTCTGCTTCGGAGTTCGGCCACCGTGGCTGGTGCCGTGTGGGCAGTAGTTGCATTGTTGCTGTTATGGCTTGCTTGGCGCGCTGCCAAGCGTCGTGATATACGCGTGCATAAGAGATACATGATTATTGTTGCCGCGGTGGCTGCCGTCTCTCTTGAGGCTTGGCTGATGAGTCTTCGCTATCCGCAAATTTTACCTGAGATCCCAGAAGGGATGGTTGGTTGGGTTCGACTGGTTAATTATATCTCGATAATTCCACTGGTGGGTGCAACCCTCATGATACTGGCGCGCTGGCGTGAGTCCAGACCAACGGAGTTGCTGGGGCACTTCAATACCCACCATCGTACCTATGGCCAGGCGTTTATTCTGCTTTGGTGCTTTAGTTATATCGCTAGTTTAGTAAACACTTTGTTGTTGCTTTAGACATGACGGAGAGGACATGGAAACTACTATCTATCACAACCCACGCTGCAGCAAAAGCCGCGCAACACTTGAGTTGATCAACAGTGAAGGTGTCGAGCCTTCGATTGTAACTTACCTGGATGCGCCTCCATCCAAGCAAGAGCTGGCCAAGATTTTACGGTTGTTGGGTATGAAGCCGCAGGAGATAATCCGCTTTGGTGAGTCAATTGCCAAGGAGTTGAATCTGACGCCTAAAGACGATCGCAGCGAAGACGAGTGGATAGATCTCATAATACAGAACCCGATCCTGATGGAACGCCCGATTGTGGTGGTTGATGGCGAGGCAGCAGTTATTGGTCGTCCGCCAGAGAATGTCCTGAGTATTCTTTAGAACTTCAGTTCATAGGCCAGTCCTGGCTGGTCTATGAATTTATTGCGTGTCCCCTGAATCTTTTCAATAACATCGTTGCGGCGCTTCTCTTCGGCATCAGGCGGGTCTTCTCGATGCCATCTCTTCAGTAATTCACCTTGTTTCCTGAATATTGTTAAGTCGTACGTGTCGTAAATATAAAACATGGCGCGGGCTATGTTTCCACGAACCTCTGGTCTTGGCTCAACTCTGCGGCGGCGTTTGTCTATCTCTAGATCACACTGACCAAAGCTGCGTTTTTCTCCCTTGATCATGGCGAATGCCGAACTACCTCGAGCGTAATTTATATCTTTGCGGGATGGATAGAGGTTATGCATGTCCGCTTCAATCCGATTGAACCGCGGACTTTTGCGACGACACTGCTTTCTGTCGCGGCAGTGAAATTTTTTCATGGCCCAGCTCATGGGGAAGACGTGTTCGATATTTATTGCGCGGCCTTTGTTCGAATTAAATTGGCGCCCGCAGTAAAGGGTTTCACCACCCTTTGGATACAGCTTGGACCAGAAGATGGGAAGGATGTTGAAGTACTCTCCCTGTGGTTTTCTATAGGCATAGGCTGATGTACTCAGACAGATGCTTAGCAATGCGATGGCAGCAACAGTCAGTCGCTTAGTCTTCTTTGTTTTTATACTCAGACAGTCTCTGGTCATAATCATTAAACCCAACTATTTCACGCAATTCACTAAAGCTTAGCATCTCGGGTGCAGGCTCACCCTGCTTGAGTGCAGTGAGTGCCTTGTTCATAGCCAGTGCGGCGGAACTGAACAGAGTGAGTGGGTAGGCGGCGATCTTGTAACCAATCTCTTCCAGTTGTTTAGGTGATAGTGCAGGGGTGTCTCCGCCTTCAACGATGTTTGCCATCTTATGGCCTGGGATGCTGCTACAGAACTGTTCCATCTCCTGTCTGCTCTGTGGGGCTTCCAGAAATATGATGTCCGCACCTGCATCGGCGAATGCCTGACAGCGCCAGAGGGCCTCATCCATGCCGTGGTCGAAGCGGGCATCGGTGCGGGCCATGATCAGGATATCTGCCCCTGCCTCACGTTCATCAACCGCTGCACGAATTCGGGTAACTGCCTGAGATCTTTCAACCACGCTCTTGCCGCGGGTGTGGCCGCAACGCTTTGGACTCTCCTGATCTTCCAGCATGATGCAGGAGAATCCTGCGTCTGCATAACCGCGCACAGTACGCCTGATGTTGATGGCGTTGCCATACCCGGTGTCTCCGTCTCCGATTACCGGAATGGAGACTGCGTTACAGATGTTGCGGCCCTGATCCAGCATCTCGCCATAGGAGATCAGTCCGGTATCAGGTAGCCCCAGTCGGGCTGAAGATACTGCGAAGCCGCTCATGAATGTCAGCGGGAAACCGGCCTGTTCAATCAGCTTGGCGCTGAAGGCATCGAAACAGCAGGGCATGGTGATCAGGCCAGGTTTGGCCAATAGATCGCGCAGTTGTTGTGCGGGTGACGGGTTCTGGCTCATGGGAATAGTCTCAGCTCCGGTCGCGGTAATGGCAAGTGGTTAATCTGAGGGCAGGTTAGACCTGCCCTCGATGTGATTGTTATTCGACTCCGGCGGTCTCTTTGATGGTTGCCAGATTGATTGCAGACTTGTATTCAGGTCTTGGGTCAGCGCGTCGGGTGAACTTCTTGATAATGCTCTCCAGATTCGGGCGCTTTTCAGCCGGGCCTTCGCCGGTACCGATGCCGCCGCCAAACTCAACAAACAGACCAGCGCCGTTATCCAGAATGCTCTGCATACAGCCAACCCAGTTGACCGGGTGGAACAGCTGGAAGAACAGGCGTGAGCGGATGCTGTCGGCATCGTCTGCATGGAAGTCGCCAGTGAAGTTGGAGGCAACCTTTATCTTGGGGGCGGAGAATTCTACCTGGTTCAGCTCGTCACGGAAGCGACGCGCTGCTTCAACCATGTAATAGGTATGGAAAGCGCCTTCTGTCTTGAGCCTTACAGCACGTTTCTTTGGATACAGCTCTGCCATCTCCTCGGCCAGTGCATCCAGGTCAGGGCCTGCACCGCCAACCACGGTCTGATCTGGCAGGTTAAGACCAGCAATTCCGCAGTAGTGTTTGTCTGAGAGAGGCTTGGCGGTTTCAAGATCTACCGTAAGGGCCAACATCTCGCCTTCACCGTGGGTGCCCATCAGTTCGCCGCGCTTGGATACCAGACGCAGGGCGTCGGCAAAGCTGATCGACTCGGCTGCGACCAATGCGGAGTATTCGCCCAGGCTGTGGCCTGCGGAGGCGGTAGGTAACAGCGGCGTCTCTGCCAGCTCTTGGTAGAGAGTCAGGCAGGCGATGTGGTGGGTGAGTAGTACCGGCTGAGTGTAGCGTGTCAGGTTTATCTGATCATTGGGATCGTTGAAGGAGAGATCGGCCATGTCATAGCCAAGTACGTCGCTAGCTTCCTGGTAGACCTGTTTTACTGAATCAAACTCGGCATGCAGATCGCTACCGATTCCCGGGTACTGCGAGCCCTGGCCGGGGAAAATGAATATTGTATTTCGTTCTGGGTTGGACATTGCTTGGTCTCCTAATGGTTCGCCCGGGAGCATAGACATTATCCTTTGTTGGAACAAGGGCAAATTTGGCGATAGTTGTGCAAAATGTAGGGTTGATTATATTGAGCCGGGTCATGGTATGGAGAGATACAGCTTAGGTAGACTGATAGCTGACTTATACTTGCGTTGTATGCAGAATTTGCTGAGGAGATGATTATGGGTGAAAGATTGTTGCTCTTACCGAGCGGAGAGTTTGGCAAGATTCGTTTGGTGAACGTCCCTAACGACGTGGATGAGCATGAAGCCTTCCGCAATGCGACTGGAGTAATTGCCTTGGTTGAAGAGTCAAACCCTAACCATTCTCTTGAGGATATTGAGGATGCCCTGGAGGAGCACGGTTTTGAGTTGGTAAATTTTATCCTGGGGCCTGAGTTGGCCTGATATGGTTGAGGGGTTAAATTAGCCCCTTTTAACCTATATTTTAACCCTGCTTTTTTGTGTATCGCACAGTAGACACAAAAGTGTTTTGTGTATCATATATATTTGCATGAGATACAAAAGCTCATTAGAATAAGACAACACAAAATGAGTATAAGGACAGCTTGTGCAGCCCTACATTCCAGAATCTCTACCTATCAAAAAGTTAGACAAAGCTGCTCTGCTTCAGGCTGTGGGTGAGGCTAACGCCACGTTGGCTCGTTACGATGGCCTGTTGATGGGTATGGTCAATCCGGCGGTGATGCTTTCTCCACTTACTAATCAGGAGGCGGTGCTTTCCTCTAGGATTGAAGGCACCCAAGCCACCGTTGAAGAAGTGCTGGAGCACGAGGCGGGGCATAGGTATGACGAAGAGAAGAATAACGATATTCAAGAAGTCCTCAATTATCGCAAAGCACTCATCTTGGCAAAGGAAAGCATTGCGGATCAGCCTATCCGATTAAGTTTGGTACGCGAATTCCATCGCATCCTCATGGATAGCGTGCGTGGTGAGAACAAAGAGCCTGGTATGTTCCGTAAAGATCAAAACTGGATTGGCTCTCCCGGTTGCAGCAACGAAGAAGCTAGCTTTGTGCCGCCCAATCCTCTACAGCTAATGGATCATCTACAGGCCTGGGAAACATACCTTGAGTCTGATGATATAGATCCAATCGTGCAGACCGCGATTGTTCACGCTCAATTTGAATTGCTGCATCCCTTCAAAGATGGGAATGGTCGTATCGGTCGTCTACTGATACCCCTAATGCTTTTTAGTAAGGGGAGACTTACCAATCCGATGTTCTACCTCTCTGCATACTTGGAACACCATCGGGAAGAATACTATGCCCGTTTGCGCGCTATCTCACAGGATGGCGACTGGACCGGGTGGTGTGCCTTTTTCTTGCGCGCGGTCAGCGCACAGTCACAACGGAATGGAGCAACTCTTCGAGAGATCATGGATCTCTATGAGGTTACCAAATCACAAGTGCGCGACATAACCCATTCGCCCCATAGCGCACAACTGGTGGACGCGCTGTTTGACAGACCCATATTTACCGCCGCCGATATCTCGCGGCGTGCCAATGTGCCCAAACCCACTGTGCACAAGTTGATTAAAAGTCTCCTTGATGAAGGATTATTGGATACAGTTCGCGAAGCCGCCGGTCGTCGGCCAGCTATTTTAACCTTTGCAGAACTGTTGAACACATTAGAACGTAAACAACTGGTTTAACCAGCAATAACAGAGTTATAACAAAAGATGCCAACACTAGACTGGATAGGGAAAAAGGCGGTAGTAAAATACCATAAGGTAGTGCTATTAATTGGTGATAAATGGAAGATCTGACTCAAAGACCAGGCAGCCGATATGCCCATAGGGCATATCGGCTGCCGGGGGACGTTACCTTGTTGTTTCTGGATTTTCCCGCTGGGTTGCAGCTGTCCTGGTTGTTTTGTTCTATGTATGTGCTATATTTCGCAGAATATAACAAAGGTACTTGGAGTTGCTGTGTCTAAGTCAATAAATGATACAAGAGGATTTCTGTATGCGGTTATGCAGGAATTTTGGCAACAATCTCGTAATAAAATATACAGTCGCTCGCGGAGGGAAATCAGACCCTTATTTTTGGAGTGTGGCAAGGTCGCCGCACTATCAAAAATTGAACAAAAGGAAGCTGCCGAGCTGGCCTTAATGTATGCAAACATGGATTTGCTGGATGCCGCATTTCAGATTGGCGAACTCTATACAAGACTCCTTCCTAAAGAATATCGATCCAGTCAAGGGATCTATTTTACTCCTCCATCCTTAACCTCAAGATTATTGGAGAATGCTGAATTGGCTGGAGCGGATTGGGCGGCTTCCTCTGTTATTGATCCTGCATGTGGTGGAGGCGCATTTCTTGCGCCTGTAGCATTGAGAATGAAAGAGGCGTTAAGAGAGAAGGGATATTCACCAGTTGAAATTATTGAGCATGTTTCTTGCAGTCTTGCCGGGCAGGAAATTGATCCATTTTCTGCTTGGTTATCCCAGGTTTTTGTAGACCTGGTTTTGTTACAGGAGTGCGTGATAGCGAAGCGAAAAATGTCGGTTTTAGTCAAAGTAGTGGATTCATTAACTGAACCCGTAACTCGGACCTTTGATCTTGTTGTTGGTAACCCACCTTATTCAAAGGTCAAGCTGACTGACGAAATTAGGGCGCAATTTTCTCGTTCATTGTATGGGCATGTGAACCTGTATGGGTTATTTACGGACAAAGCATTATCCCTGTTGAGCCAGAATGGTGTTCTTGCTTATGTCACGCCCACATCCTTTCTTTCTGGACAGTATTTTAAAAGACTCCGCTTGTTACTATCGAGTGAAACTGTTCCTGTCTGTATGGATTTTGTTGAGGCGCGTTCGGGCGTATTTGATAGCGTTCTTCAGGAAACATTGCTTACCGTATTTAGAAAGAGTAGCGCTCCCGTTCTGGCAAGATCAGCATCTGTATCAATCATGGGGAATGATTTTGTTCAAATCGTGGAAAATGGACAATTCAGCATAAAGATGGACGATTCTGCACCATGGGTGATACCCCGATCGCGGCAACAAGCAGATATTTTGGAGAATGTAGTAGAGAATTATTCACGGTTGAAGGATTATGGTTATAAAGTAAGTACTGGTCCTCTGGTCTGGAATCGCCATAAAGATCAAATAGTGGAGAGACCACAGAAAAAGACTTTGCCCCTGATATGGGCAGAAAGTGTGATGCCAAATGGCTCTTTTCAACTTAGATCAGAACGAAAAACACACAAACCATGGTTTCGCATAAATGGGAAAAAAGATAATTGGCTTGTTGTGAATACGCCCTGCTTGTTAATACAGAGAACAACAGCAAAAGAACAAAAAACAAGGTTAAACGCTGCTGAGTTACCAGTATCATTGATTCGTAAATATGGTGGGGTTGTCATTGAAAATCATTTGAATATGGTGCGTCCCATAGGTAACACCTCTATTTCGCTTCAAACATTAGCTGTCATCCTTCGAAGCCGAATTGTTGATCATTTATTTCGTGCAATGAATGGTTCTGTAGCTGTTTCTGCTTATGAGCTTGAAGCCCTACCTTTACCTCCGGTTGAACAGGTGACACGGATTCAAGGTGCAATAGAAAACGGGGTTGATACCAATGCAGTTGAACAGATGATAAAGGATGCTTATCGTGAGCAAATTACCCAAGCTGCTTGACGTAGCATCCATTCAGGACCGTTTACTCCAGATATTCCCAGAAGGCACCCCGAATCGGGTAAACCACATCAATATTGTTTCTGCCAGAACGATTTTTGTAATGCTCTACCTTGGAGCAATTGAAGGTAACGATTACTGGATTAGACCCAATCAGGTTACTCGAATGACTGATAAGCAGGCTGCTAATACATCTGATACCGAAAGGTTAGCCTGGAGGAAAGAGTCAGTTCGCCGGGTTCCTAAAGATGAGTCGATTGTTGGGCAGTGGTATAGTGCTGACTCACGGGAAGGGATTCGTGATGACTGTCTACGTTATGCGCTTCGAGCAACGGGCGCGGCTGTAATGAGAGAGGATTTGCCGACCACCTCAAGTGCAGGCAAGCATGCTCTAGAAAAGGAGTTTGCCAGGCTATTCGATCCAGATATGGACTCTGATAAATTCGCAAATGTGGTGGGTGTTTGGGCAAATAAGCACTTATCTAAAAGCGCGAATATCCGTCGTAAACTGATGCGGCGAGCCAGTACTTCTGATAGTTCAGATATTTTTGTTACATTTCCTAACCAAGAGACTAGAAGGCTTGCGCCTGGCCCAAGTTCGGTTATTACTCAGGCAGTGATAGAAGATTTTGCTATTCGTTTCTTGTCCAACCCAGCTGTGTTATGGATTAGTGAAAGTGCCGTTAAAGAAGAACGTGTCGATAGAGATTTGGCAAATGATATTGGCTTACACATAGAGTCTGACAAACATTTACCAGACATTATTTTAGTGGATCTGCAAAATGATCATGCGCTGGTTGTTTTTGTGGAAGTGGTTGCATCAGATGGCCCCATCAATGACCACAAAAAGGATGCCTTGTTAGAATTAGTCACTGGTGCCGGCCTCGATTCATCGCATGCAGCATTTATCACTGCATACAAAGATAGGGAACACGATGCGTTCAGAAAAACCTTTGCAACTTTAGCGTGGCAATCATTTGCATGGTGCATGTCTGAACCTGACAAAATAATTGGGTTGCATGAACAGCGAGACGGAATGTTGCTTCAGGACCTAATTCGTGTCATCTGATTCTCTGCAGTTATCTTTATTATTCATTGGTGCTACGGCGGTTACAATACGCCGAAGTGTGGTGAAGTAAGTTATGGGGGTTCTGACAGAACGCCCAGGCTGGCTGGGGACCTTGCGTGCCTATGGTAACCCGCGTGTTGTCACTATGTTGTTTCTGGGATTCTCTGCCGGATTACCGTTGCTTCTGATATTTTCGACCCTTTCTCTATGGCTACGTGAAGCCGATGTTAGCCGATCTACGGCGACCTATTTCAGTTGGGCCGCGCTTGGCTACTCGTTTAAGTTCGTCTGGGCCCCGATAATAGACAAGATGCCGTTGCCGTTATTGACCCGGTTGCTGGGTCGACGCCGCTCTTGGTTATTGGTGGCTCAGAGCTCGATCATCACCGCCATTTTACTGATGGCCTTTACTAATCCGGTTGATAATCTTACTCCTATGGCCTTGGCGGCGGTGATGTTGGGGTTCTCTTCTGCAACTCAAGATATAGTTATTGACGCCTACCGCATCGAGTCGGCAGAGAGGCGTATGCAGGCGTTGATGTCTTCAACCTACATTGCAGGCTATCGGATTGGCATGCTGGTGGCAGGAGCCGGTGCTCTGAAGCTATCGGCCTGGTTCGGTGGAGATGTCGGCTATGACTATACCGCCTGGCGAGATGCATATATCTGGATGGCAGCTGCCATGGGTGTCGGTGTTGTAACCACCCTGGTTGTATCAGAGCCTGGGATTGAGCGTAAAGATAGTAGGTATCTAAATAGTTTATCTGACTACCTGCGCTTTCTTGCGCTGTTTCTGATAGCAGTTATCAGCTTGGTTGTTGCCTTTAGTTATTCAGCTCCACTGATTGAAGATATGAAGCTTGGCCTTAATGCTTTCCTGGGGGAGCATGCCTTAACCGGGTTTATTTCAGAGTTGATTCGCCTGATATTGGCACTATTCTTTGCGGCAGTTTCAGCCATTATCGCTATCTCAATCGGCATTGCTCCACGTGAAGTATTGCTGGAGACCTATGTAGAGCCTATGGCGGATTTCTTTCGTCGTTACGGAAAGCTTGCGCTGTTGATTCTGACTCTGGTGGGTTTTTATCGAGTCTCTGACATAGTTTTGGGGGTGATATCAAACGTCTTTTATCAGGACATGGGGTTCACCAAACATCAGATTGCGGATATTACCAAGACCTTTGGTCTGTCAATGACGATACTTGGTGGCTTCCTTGGCGGAGGTCTGGCGCTACGTTATGGGGTGATGCGGATACTGTTTCTTGGTGCAGTCCTGTCTGCCGCAACAAATCTGTTGTTTCTTATGTTGGCCCAATCCGGGGCCAATGTTCCTATGCTTATTTTTGTAATTGCTGCGGATAATCTGAGTGCAGGTCTTGCTAGTGCTGCATTCATTGCCTATCTGTCTGGTCTGACTAACATCTCGTTTACCGCATTTCAGTACGCCGTTTTTAGTTCTCTGATGACCTTGTTCCCCAAGATGTTGGGTGGTTATTCTGGAACGATTGTGGATTCCATTGGATACAACACATTTTTTCTAATCACGGCTGCCCTTGGGATCCCTGTGCTATTGCTCGTCTATCTGGCTGGACACTACATGCCGCCTACAGAAGAGGCCTGAATTAGGAACTTGCTAGCATTTTAGCCCCAAAAACATACTTTCCTGTTGCGTAAAAGTCCGTATAGGGGGAGAATCGAGCGCCCTCGGATGGATCGATGGATTGCTCGGGGTACAGATATGGGTATGGAATTAATAAAAGTGAGGTATAAGTCAATGTCGCGCAGTAATATTTTTCGTTCCTTGGTTATTTTGGGCTTCTTGTTCCTGGCTCAGATTTCACTGGCTGCCACAGACCCTCAGATCCTGGTAAAGAGCACCACGGAACGTGTGTTGGCTCAAGTGACTTCAAAAAAGCAGGAACTGAAGAATAATCCAGGAAAGATATATCCATTGATCGACGATATTCTACTTCCTCGTTTTGACTTTAATCAGATTGCCCGGTTGGTTCTGGGGAAACACTGGGATGCCGCAAATACCTCGGAAAAAACTACATTTATAAAAGAGTTCCGAGAGCTTCTTATTAGAACCTATGCCACTGCGCTTCTCAGCTATTCTGGAGAGGTTATTGAATATCCGCCAATAAATATCAAACCGGATGCAACAAGAGTCAAGGTCAAGACTGAGGTTAAGAACCCAGGCGCAGGCGCAGTTCCGATAGATTACAGTTTGTACTTGGGGAAAGATGACTGGAAGGTCTACGATGTAACCATAGATGGCGTCAGTCTGGTGTCGACCTATCGAACCAACTTTAACTCACAGATCCAGCGCAATAGTCTTTCCGGGCTAATCTCTGACCTAAAGCAGAAAAACACACGGGACAAGTAGTTTTCGCTGCTGACGTAAGTCAGGGATATCTGTCTCAAATAAGGCTTGGCTCGATTTGGGCACAGGCAACGGAATCCGTGCTGAATTAGTCCCATGCTGGTTGAATTACTGCGGTTGACGCGGTAAATGCTTTCCGTTTACATGGATTTTCTTATATCATACCCCGTTTTTTAATCGCAAGATTTCACTGGGCGGCCAAAACGGCTGTACGTTATTGTACCTATGGATAAACTAATTATTACTGGTGGCGCTGGCCTTGAAGGCGAAGTACGTATTTCAGGTGCCAAAAATGCGGCCCTGCCCATCCTGGCCGCAACCCTGCTAGCTGATGGGGTGGTTACTATCGGCAATCTGCCGCATCTGCATGACATAACCACAACCATGGAGTTGTTGGGCCGGATGGGGGTAACTCTGGTGGTAGATGAGCGCATGCGCATCTCAGCAGACCCCAATACCATAACCGACTACACAGCCCCCTACGATTTGGTTAAGACTATGCGGGCCTCCATCCTGGTGTTGGGGCCTCTGCTGGCGCGCTTTGGTGAGGCAAATGTATCCTTGCCTGGTGGCTGTGCCATTGGCTCGAGACCGGTAAATCTTCACATCGATGGTCTGCGCGCTATGGGTGCCAATATCAATGTGGAAGGTGGATATATTCGTGCTACTGCCGATCGTCTGAAAGGTGCCAAGCTGGTGATGGACTTAGTCACGGTGACTGGTACCGAGAACCTGATGATGGCTGCAACCCTGGCTGATGGCGAGACAACAATAGAAAATGCCGCGCGGGAGCCTGAGGTAGTCGATCTGGCGGATTGCTTAAACTCAATGGGAGCTAAGATAAAAGGCGCGGGCACAGACACCATTGTGATCGAGGGCGTCGAGCGTTTGAACGGAACGGAATATGACGTACTGCCCGACCGGATCGAGACCGGAACATTTTTGGTCGCCGGAGCAATCTCCGGAGGGCACGTGCGAGTGCGAGACACCCAGGCGCATCTGGTAGATTCGGTTCTTAGCAAGCTGCGAGAAGCTGGTGCTAAAATTGAGATTGGAGATGACTGGATTGAACTCGACATGAAGGGAAGACGCCCGAAGGCAGTAGATATACATACGGCACCATATCCGGCTTTCCCCACCGACATGCAGGCCCAGTTCACTGCTATGAACTGTGTAGCCACAGGCGTTGGCACCATCACCGAGACTCTATTCGAGAATCGCTTTATGCATGTACAGGAGATGCAGCGACTGGGAGCCGACATCCGGTTGGAAGGTAATACCGCGATCTGTACAGGAATAAAAAAGCTAACCGGTGCCCAGGTAATGGCGACCGATCTTCGTGCCTCGGCCAGCTTGGTTCTTGCGGGGCTGGTAGCCGAAGGAGAAACCATCGTAGATCGCATCTATCATATCGACCGTGGTTACCAGAATATTGAAGAGAAACTGGCTGGTCTGGGAGCGGCGATTCGCAGGGTTCCAAACTAGGGAGCGGTTGGAGAGTGCGATCCCTAACTACAGGTACAAATGGTTAGCACGACATTTATTAATTGATTGCGGATAGCTTGGGCTTTTGATTCCAGAACAAGCCGCCTGCTCAGGGCGGATAATCTCATTATGATATTTGAAAAGCCAATCACTATAGCTCTATCCAAGGGGCGCATCTTTAAACAGACACTGCCTCTGTTGGCCCACGCAGGTATAGTCCCGGTAGATGATCCGGAGACCAGCCGCAAGCTGATCCTGGATACCAATCATCCACAGGTGAAGCTAGTCACCATCCGAGCTACTGATGTTCCTACCTATGTACAGTGGGGCGCTGCAGATCTGGGTGTCGCCGGTAAGGATGCACTAATGGAACATGGCGGCGAGGGCCTGTATGAGCCACTGGATCTGCAGATTGCCAAATGCCGTCTGATGGTGGCTGGGCATCCGGATGCGGATATCAGTGCTAACAGGTTGCGAATTGCCACTAAATATGTAAATTCTGCCAGGACATATTTCTCTTCTCGGGGACAGCAGGTAGAGATAATTAAACTCTACGGTTCCATGGAGCTGGCACCATTGGTGGGTTTGTCAGATCTGATTGTGGATTTGGTGGAGAGTGGTAATACTCTCAAGGCAAACGGACTGGTGCCACTGGAACATGTTGCAGATATAAGCTCCCGCCTGGTGGTGAACAAGGCCTCCTGGAAGATGAAGCATAATACGGTGATGCAACTGTTAGAAGCGCTACGCGAGGCGGTTAATCAGCAGGACTCATAAAGGGAAGGGCAATGGCAGATATTCGCACACTATCTACTATCGATGCCGGATTCGACCGGCAGTTGGATGAACTCCTGGCCTGGGAATCGGTTTCTGATAAGAAAATACAGAATGCAGTAACCGAAATCATCGCGAATGTTCGTTCTCGTGGTGATGCCGCCCTGCTGGAATACACCAGCCGTTTCGATGGTTGGGAAGCGCAGGATATGGCTGCCATGGAGGTTGACCCACAGCGGCTAGAGCAGGCATGGAATGGCTTGCCTGAAGAGAAAAAAACCGCCCTACAGCACGCTGCCGACCGCATCCGTAGTTATGCACGGCGTCAGAAAATAGAACCATGGAACTACACCGAAGAGGACGGGACCTTGCTTGGCCAAAAGATAACACCTTTGGATCGGGTTGGTATCTATGTTCCAGGTGGCAAGGCGGCATATCCATCTTCCGTATTAATGAATGCAATCCCGGCCAAGGTTGCAGATGTTCCAGAAGTAATAATGGCAGTGCCTACTCCAGGCGGAATCCTTAATGAATTGGTGCTGGCCGCAGCCTACGTCAGTGGTGTTGATCGCGTCTTTACCATGGGTGGAGCCCAGGCAGTAGCAGCCCTTGCCTATGGAACAGAAACCATTCCTGCTGTAGACAAGGTTGTAGGTCCTGGCAATATCTATGTGGCCACCGCCAAGCGCGCAGTGTTTGGTCAGGTAGGTATAGACATGGTAGCTGGTCCCTCCGAGATCCTGGTGATCTGTGACGGCAAGACCGACCCGGACTGGGTTGCGATGGATCTGTTCTCTCAGGCAGAACATGATGAAGATGCCCAGTCTATCCTGATCTCTCCCGACGCAGATTTCCTTAGTGACGTACAAGAAAGCATCGAACGCCTGTTACCCAGCATGGAACGTGAGGCCATAATCACTATCGCCCTGCGTGAACGTGGTGCCATGATTCTATGTAAGGACCTGGATGAGGCGGTTGACCTGGCTAACAGAATTGCCCCGGAACATCTGGAGTTATCTGTGGAAGAGCCTATGGTAATGGCGCAGAAGATTCGGCATGCCGGAGCCATCTTTCTGGGGCGTCATACATCAGAGCCGTTGGGAGACTATTGCGCTGGGCCAAACCACGTCCTGCCGACGTCCCGTACCGCACGCTTCTCATCGCCGCTGGGCGTGTATGACTTCCAGAAACGTTCCAGCCTTATCATGGCATCGGAACAGGGGGCAGACACACTGGGTCGTACAGCTTCAGTGATGGCGCGCGGAGAAGGTCTGACTGCCCATGCTCGCGCGGCGGAGTACCGGCTTAAACCCTGATAGTCTGCTATATTGCTCGCGCCAAGGCACCAAGTAGCAAAGTTAAAAATATTATTGCCAGTGAGTTTCAGATGATTCACTTGGCGAGCTTTGCGTCTTTGTGCGAGCAATAACTAAATTCGAATAGGTCCGTAGTTGCTGAAGAACGGATAGTTAATGGGAGGCCCCATGGATAAACAACTGATTGATGCCCTAGTGGAACGCTGGGTGCGGCCCGAGATCAAGGCCATCTCCGCCTATCATGTGCCGGACGCGTCTGGGCTGATTAAGCTCGACGCCATGGAGAATCCCTATACTTGGCCTGATGAGTTGCGTGAGGAGTGGCTGGAACTGCTGCGCACTATAGATGTAAATCGCTATCCAGATCCCACTGCCGCTGCGGTGACCAGTCGTTTGCAGAAGACCATGAATGTACCAGTCGGGGCTAGGCTTCTGCTGGGTAACGGTTCCGATGAGTTGATTCAGATGTTGGCCATGACCCTGGGTGGTCCGGGTCGGACTATTCTGTCGGTGGACCCCGGCTTTGTTATGTACAACATGATCGCTAAGTTTGTGGGCATGGAGTACGTGGGTATTCCGCTGCGCCCGGCAGATTTCAGTCTGGATATGCCTGCCCTGCTACGGGCGCTGGAACAGCACCAACCGGCATTGGTGTTTCTGGCCTATCCAAACAACCCTAGTGGTAACCTGTTTTCAGAACAGGAGTTGGTGCAGATCATCCAGGCCGCTCCCGGAGTGGTGGTGATCGACGAGGCCTATGCCCCGTTTACCGATGCCAGCTTCATGTCCAGGGTAGGCGATTTTCCCAATTTACTGGTTATGCGTACCGTATCTAAGATGGGTCTGGCCGGATTGCGTCTTGGTCTGTTGGCTGGTGCGCCTGAGTGGATTGAGCAGATAGATAAGACCCGTCTGCCATACAACATCAATGTGCTTACTCAGGTGTCAGCCGAGTTTGCCCTGCAGCATCAAGATATTTTCGATGCTCAGACCAGTGAGATCAGACAGCAAAGAACAGTGATGTTTGATGCACTACAGACAGTAGATGGAATTAGCTCTTTCCCCAGTGAAGCCAACTTCATTTTGGTGCGCATGCCTCAGGGGCGAGTACAGGAGATTCATGCGGCGCTGCGTGAGCGCGGTGTGCTAGTGAAAAATCTGGATGGTGCTCACGTATCATTGCAGGATTGCCTGCGGATAACAGTGGGTACTCCTGAAGAGAATGGAGCGTTTTTACAGGCGTTGAATATGGCGCTCTAGCCAAGGCTTGGGCAGCCTATTTTTCCTGTGGCCGCTCTGCCACGGTTACCTCGGTCTTGAATTCTTTGTCGCCACGCCAGCCAGAGACGATGACTTTGCTACCGGGCGTCAGAGTGGCGATGTAGTTCATTATCTCGTTGGCACCTTTTGGGGTCCGGTCATTTATTTGGACGATGATATCCCCCGGCTTGATTCCAGCATGGTCTGCCGGTCCGCTCTCCAACACGCCAGATATTAGTACGCCGGATACCTCTTTCAGATTGAAGGATTTTGCTAACTCCGGGGTCATATCCTGTCCGGACAGTCCTAGCCATCCGCGGACAACTCGGCCATATTTAAGGATTTGCAACATCACGCCTTCGGCTAATTTTACCGGTATGGCAAAACCGATACCATGTGAGCCACCGCTCTTGGAAAATATTGCGGTATTTATTCCTACCAGCTCACCCATGGCATTAATCAAGGCTCCACCAGAGTTACCTGGGTTGATGGCGGCATCTGTCTGAATAAAGTTCTCGAAGGTGTTTATGCCCAAATGACTGCGACCGGTCGCGCCAACGATTCCCATTGTCACAGTCTGACCTACTCCAAACGGGTTGCCGATGGCCAGAACCACATCTCCTACTTGTAAATTGTTGGAGTCTCCAGCCTTTATCGCATGAAGTCCTTTCTGTCCGGTATTAAGCAATGCCAGGTCGGTATCAGGATCAGTTCCTACGATCTTGGCCTGTAGAGTGCGGCCATCGTTAAGGACGACCCGGATTTCGTCGGCACCCTGAATTACATGATTGTTAGTCATGATCAGACCGTCGTTGCTGATGATCACCCCAGAGCCCAGGCTGTTTTCTCTTTTTACCTGCGGCTTGGTGGTAAAACGGTCACCAAAAAATTGTTGAAATGCGGGGTTGTCAAAAAATGATTTGCCTCGTTCTACGGTTAGCTTGGTGGTGTATACATTGACTACAGAGGGCGATGCTTGTTTTACCGCTGCCGCATAGGATACCGGGCCAGATCTAGGCGCTACTGTCTGAATCACGGGTTGGGGCGGAGTTGGTTTTACCTCATCTGTATCCTGAAGTAGGGATAGAGCCAGGAAGGCTGCGGCAAGTCCGGCCAACGCTGAGGTAAGGGCAAAGATAAGGAATTTCTGGAGTTTCATAGGCGGAATATCCTAACATGTCCTATTCATTACTTAACAGGGCGTAGGTCTGGGAACTGGATAAATGATTGAATTAAAACAGCTGGAAAAATACTGCAGCGAGTTTCTGCAAACCGATTCCATCAATGATTACTGTCCTAACGGATTGCAGGTGGACGCAGGCATAAAGCAGATTAGGCGTTTAATCACTGGTGTGACCGCCAGTCAGGCTCTGATTGATGCGGCGGTAGAGAAAGATGCTGATTTATTGCTGGTTCATCATGGCTACTTCTGGAATGGTGAGTCGCCTGCGCTTGTTGGAATGAAGGGGAGGCGTGTTGGAACTCTCTACAGAAATAACATCAGTCTCATGGCTTATCATTTGCCGCTGGATACTCATAAGGAGCTGGGAAACAACAAGAAATTGGCAGAGTGCTTTGGATTCGACAATGCGGCACCGGTAGAGCCGGGTGATGGGTTGCTCTGGATATCAGACCTGCTACATCCAGAGAGCGTTGAGCAGATACGAGAGAGGATCGTTCTGGGCCTGGAAAGAGAACCGCTCTATTTGCCAGGGGGCAGATCGGATATCAGGCGTGTAGGTTGGTGTAGCGGCGGCGCTGAGAATTACATTACTCAGGCGGCAGAAAATGGGGTGGATGTTTTTATCAGTGGTGAGGTTTCAGAGCAGACCATGCATCTGTCCAGTGAGCTAGGAGTGCATTTTTTCTCTGCGGGGCATCATGCCACTGAGAGGTTCGGAATAAAGGCATTGGGTGAGCATCTGGCGAGGCGCTTTGATCTGGAGCATAGCTTTATTGATGTGCCAAATCCGGTTTAGCCTGTATCAGAGGCATTTGGCTTTATTTCAGCATAATAGACATATCAATGTTGCCAACTACTTGAAAAGGCAGAAGGTAAAAAGTTATTTTTTACTTTTCTTTTTCTT
>RRYU01004851.1_pt1 | contig 57356 bp, 52 predicted proteins | sample 2162651 | NCBI WGS metagenome assembly RRYU01 (sample SAMN10267283, study PRJNA491782) | microbial mat metagenome | isolation source: biomat in the production well | place: Japan: Minami-Kanto gas field, natural gas well KTG3 | collected 2017-06
TGGGTGTAGTCAAGAATTTTTCCTGCTGTAATTCCGGTGAAGCCCACTGCAACTGCATCAACACCCCAACCAGTTCCAGAATCCATCTGCAGTACGCGGCTGTATGTTGGATCAGTCGTGATATCGGTTAAGGTAGTACCTGAATTCCAGATATCAATCGTAGAAGCAATTACCGGTGTAGGTGAGGCTGAATCATATACTGTAGCGCTTGCAACAGTCCCACCGCCAGCACCATAGAAGTAGATATTATCCAGGTAAACGGTTCCATTACCTACAATCTTCATCTGAATCACATCAGCTAAATCTACAGTTGAGAATGCTGTTAAAGGAATATCAAGACTTTGCCAGCTTCCAGTTACTACCGTAGCTGAAGATGCAATTTCTACTGGTCCAGTACTTATCAGAGAGAGATCAAGTGCTGAGGCATCTGCAGTCCAGTAATCCACATGGAGGGTTGTGTGTGCTGAAACATCCTGTGCATTTGCTGCAAAATCAATACCCTGATAATCCAAGCTAGCCAGTTTTAAGACATTATTAGCAGCAATAGCCTCTGTAGTGACAACTGTAGTTTGAGTGCCTGGATTCCAAACTGGTGTAGTAACGCCAGTGATATCAGTATATGCATCACTAAAGACCGAGATTACACCTGTCGCTGTTGGAGTTGGTGCAGCTGATGTTGGTGCTGTTACTGCGCCACCACCGGCTGAACCATGGAAATAGATGTTATCCAGATATACAGTTCCATTACCCTCGACTTTTAGTTGATCCACAATGGTTAAATCCACACCACCACCTGAATAGGTGGTTAAAGGAATATCCAGGCTAACCCAGTTATCAGTCGTAATGGTTACAGTGTAGAAAGCTTCATTAGCAGTAGTACCCGTTGCTGCTGCTGAATTTATTAAAAATAGTTTTAATGCAGTCGCATCAGCGGTCCAGTAGTCCACATGTAATGTTGTGTATGTGGAAACATCCTGTGCACTTGCCAGTTCGATTCCCTGATAATTTAATCCAGCAAGCTTAATGGCATCACCAGTACCGATGGTTTCTATCGTTCCGACAGTAGCCTGATTCCAACTAGGATTAAAGTTAGAACCTGCAACGTCAGTATATGCATCACTAAAGATTGATAATGTGCCTGTTGCTGTAGGCGCCGTTGCTGCAGCCGTTGGTACTGCTAGTGGTGTACCTGCAACCTGTTTAATATCATCAAAATAGAATGTCCAGTTAGCAAGATCATTTGCTGCATCACCCATAACGGTGCTATCGAAGATAATGACAAAATCAACAACATTGCCATAAAGTGAAAAATCCTGATTACTAAAATCAAAGGTCAATTCCTGCCATCCACTTCCACCTGTATGAGTCACAATTCTCTCTGATGTATATTTTCCAGTGGTATCTGTGTTTTTCTCTTCACTTTCAATCTTGAACAATACTGGCACTGAGCGTGATGACCACACATTGATAGTGAAGGCTTTCATTGTTGTTAAATCGACTGGGGTATCGATTGTCAGTTTAGAGCCACCATATATTTCACTGGCGCCTTTAACCATCTGAACTACCTTGGCGCTGCTATTACCTGTGGTTTTGGGATTATCGACAACGACAGCAGAGCCACCTGCAAAATCGGAGAATTTATATGTTGCATTGAGATTCTCAAAATCTACCGGAAGGGCAACCGTTGCTGTACCACCTGTGTTGCCGGTATTGTCCGTGTTATCGGTATTGTCTGTATTATCGGTATTATCGGTGTTATCGGTATTGTCAGTGTTGTTATTGTTTGTCCCCACACTACTTGTGTCGAGATTACAACCCGTGAGAAAGACTATTAGAAGCACACTAACGAAATAACGCCATTTTGAAAACTTGAACATATTCATCTCCAAACTCCTCCAGATCTGTATCAGGATGTTAATACCGATATTTCGATATCGACTCTTTAAGTATTTCAACCAATCAATCAGGATAAATTGATAAAACTGCAATACCTGCAACTTAGTGCTATATAGCATATTAAAGTCTACATTCAAAATTTGTCAACTTTATTTTTTAAACTTGCTTTATCAATATAGCAAAAAAGTATATTTTCTATATATTTCAATGCATTATGCGCCATACATTATAACACCCTTGCTACATAGCTCTTTGGTTGTATATAGAGTTGTATATAGATATACTCAAGTTTAAAATAACTGTTTGTATTAACAGTGATTGTTAAACCTACTAGTTACCGAAAAAGGATGACTAAGTGACATGAATAGCTCATTACCCAAATACATTCATGCTGAAAACTGGATTAAAGAGGCTATCAAGCATAAAGAGATAACCGAAAAACTTCCTGGTGAGCGCGTTCTGGCTTCACAGCTGGGGATCTCATATATGACTATCCGCAAAGCCATTGATAATCTTGTTGAGCAGGGTTATCTCTATCGCATCCCCACAAAAGGGACTTATGTTGCAGACAGATCCAAAAACACACGTAAAGAGACTCATAATATTGGTTACTTTCTTGATAGCAGCATTAAGGATGGTCTAACCAGCCCCTACTACTCCCTGATATTTAATGCGCTTGAAAAAGAAGCAGCAAAAAGAGGTTATTCGCTAATCTATTTTTCAAATATTAGTGAGGAGAACTCTGTTCAAAAGATGAAGAAAATTGATGGCGCAATCGTTAGCTGTTTTCCACGAATTGAGAATGTTATTCAGGAAATCAAACGTCTGGTACCGGTGGTGTTAATCGATAACGCCTCTTTTGATAAATCGATTCCATCGATCATCATCGACAACTTTAATGCTGTTGCTGATTCTGTGAACTATTTATGTTCACTAGGTCATGAAAGAATCGGTTTTATCACAGGGCTTGAAGACTCTGATGTTGGTAACAATCGTTTGGCTGGCTATCGGTATGGATTAAAAAGCAGGGGTATTCATGAAAATCCTGAGTATATTTTTAAAGGCGATTATACCTACGAAACCGGTAAAGAGGGTCTGCGTCACCTGTTAAGCCTGGATAATGCACCAACCGCAATTATGTGTGCGAACGACTCAATGGCTTTGGGTGCGATGAAAGAAGCTAATCGACTGGGAATGTCTGTTCCTGATGATGTCAGTATTGTTGGATTTGATGATATTACGGTTGCATCCCAGATTAACCCTCCCCTAACCACAGTGGCTGCACCTATCGATAAAATCGCAGCTTTGTCAGTGGACATGATACACGCATTAATCAACAACATTGAGCTTGAGAAAGAACATGTTGCGCTGAAGGCAACGACCAAAGTTCGTTCAAGTTGTACATATCCCAGAGAAGACCTTGATTTAAGAATTACTGCCTAACTGTTATGCAGATTGCTGTGCATTTGGTTCTTTCTTTTTACATTTCTAACTGCATGTAGACGTAGTATCAAATAACCTGCAACGGCAGAGAGCAGTGACCCTATTAAAATGGCAAGCTTATCGGTGTATTCAAAGAGTTGATCACTCTCAAATGCCAGGGTACTGATAAACAGGCTCATAGTAAAACCAATGCCTGTTAGCAGTGATACTCCATAAAACTGCATCCAGCTACTTCGTTTAGGAAGCTGTGCAAGTTTAAATTTTATTGCCAACCAACTAAATAGAAATACTCCTGACTGTTTACCAATGAATAGCCCCAGCATAATCCCTAGTGGCACTGAATCACCCATCTGAATGAGCGATATACGAGTCACATCAACACCCGCATTCACAAAAGCAAATAGCGGTAAGATAAAGATCCCGACCCAGTAATGCAGGCCATGCTCTATCTCTTTTAACGGGTATGTAAACCATCCTTTTTCATCATTCACCCTCATTGGAATGGTAAATGCCAGCACTACACCAGCAAGTGTCGCATGTACGCCGGACTTGAGCACACTGATCCATAGCACAATGCCTACCAGTATATAAGCAGCTTTGCGATAGACCCCCATACGGTTAAAGGTGATCAAGGTGATTAAAGCCACAGATGCGATGATGATAGAGGTAGTTGATAAATCACTGGTATAAAACAGTGCAATTATCACAATAGCCCCCAGGTCATCAACGATAGCCAATGCCATTAAAAATACTTTTAGTGAAACTGGAACACTTTTACCCAATAAGGAGAGGACACCCAAAGCAAAGGCGATATCAGTTGCTGTCGGAATCGCCCAGCCACTGATTGCAATATCATCACTTGCGTTGAATATCAGATAAACCAATGCAGGAAGCAGCATTCCCCCCAGCGCAGCCACTCCCGGAAGTATTATTTGCTCCCTGGTTGAGAGATGCCCGACCATCACTTCCCGTTTTACTTCAAGACCAACCAGTAAAAAGAATACTGCCATCAAACCATCGTTCACCCAAAGGTAAAGATTTTTGTTCAGATGCAGTGCTCCAACTCTTATCTCTACAGGAATATGCAAAAACCACTCATATAAACCTGACAAAGCTGTATTACTGAAAAGCAATGCCATCACAGTTGCAAAAATCATCAAAATACCGCTTGATGATTCGCTTTTAATAAACTGATTAATTGTTTTCATGTATGGATTCTTAATTAATTAGATCAGGATGAGTCTAATAGTAATATATGGCGGTTTTATTTAATCCAAAGAAAAAAGGTGCCATAAGGCACCTTTCATTTTTAAAGCATCCAATTACCCTATAGATACCCACGGGTAAACCCGTGGTGTTCTGTCTTCGACCGCGTAAATGGGTATAAAAAATACTCTAGTGATCATGATGTCCATGTGGACCATGCGTATGTCCATGATCAATCTCTTCCGATGATGCTTCACGTAAAGCTAATACCTCTACAGCAAAATTCAGGCGTACACCGGCTAAAGGGTGGTTGCCATCAATGGTTACATTCTCGTCGTTTACATCTGCGACTGTAACAACAACCATTTGTCCATCAGGTGATTGTGCATGAAACTGCATTCCGGGGGATATTTCATCTTCAGGATTGAACATGTCCCGTCCAACTACCTGGATCATCTCTTCATTTCTTTCGCCATAACCATCGGCAGGATCAATGGTTACATCAAACTTGTCACCAACCTTTTTACCTGTCAGCGCATTTTCGAGACCTGGAATGATATTACTGGCACCATGTAGATATTCAAAAGAGCCATCATCTGATTTATCAATAATAGTACCTTCGTCATCAGTCAGTGTGTAGGCTAAAGATACTGCTTTGTTATCATCAATTGTCATATTGGTTCCTTAAAGGATTTATTACAGCCTTTAGACGCAAGCGATTTATAGCTGTTTTTTTTAGTGGTCGAAGTAAACGCCACCAAGATAATTGTTAAGGGATCACGCCATTTCTGGCTAGTTCTTTAAACCTCTCAACCGAAGCAATAGAGATTTGCAGCCCGTCAACATTAATCATTCCCTGCTGGGAAAGGTGGGATAGTATACGCGAAAATGTCTCCGGTTGAACTGACAGCCTCGATGCAACCACATTTTTATTCGCTGGAAGGGTGATATTTTTGTTGTCATGCCCCTCTTCTACCAGTGAAATCAGGTATTGAATGACCCGAAGTGATGCATTCTGTAGCGTTAGTGCATCAATCTCTGCCAGCTGTTTATGCAGCCGTTTGCTCATTGTGCTCATTACACGAAAACAGCTATCTGGTGAATTTTCGAGCATCTTTAGAAAAGCATCATTGCCAATGGCGTAGATCTCAACGGCTGAAAGAGTCTGCGCATTTACCGGATATTTGGCTATTTCAGAGAACATAATAGCTTCTGCAAACGTATTTCCGGGCCCAATGATCTCAATCACCTTTTCACCACCATTTGCTGAGATCCGAAACAGTTTTAACTTGCCACTACGTACCAGATAAAAATGGGAAGCTCGATCTCCTTCCGAGAAAAGCATTTTTCCCGATGGTAACGATTTTAATTCAACCGCAGCGATTAGTTGTTCAAGTTGTAAATCCGTTAGTGCACTGAACAGGTGGCTGGACTTTAATTCCTGGAAGATCTGTGAGGATGTAAGCGTCATGAGATCATCATTTAGTGTTGATCGCGTTGCTTCCAAATGGCATAAATTTCATCACTCCAGGTATTTTGAAAATAGGCGATCACATCCATCATTTGTGACTTGCTTAATTTATCTTCAAACGGCGGCATCACTCCGCCAAAAGCGATACCGCCTTTTTGTATGGTTTCGAGCAGTACCATATTGGAATGATGCCATGCATGAGCATCGTCATTGAGTGGTGGCGGCGGGTAGTGACCATCTGCTGTTGGTGTACGCCAATCTCTGGTTCCGCTAGCATCCGCCTTATGACAATCAGCGCAATGCTGCATGTAATGTACTTTACCTCGTGATACCTGCTCTGGGGTAAACCAGCGTGTAGCAGGATCTTCCCTGCTACACGCAGCACTACCCGCCATCATTAGTATCAGCAAACCTTTAATAATGGTTCTTATACTCATGTGGCTTGATAATTTTCCATTTGATCAAACTGCAGATAACGATAAATGTTGTCACTTTTCTGCTTAAGCTTTTCTACAGCTTGCATGTACTCATCCACTGTAGGAAGTTTTCCCATCACCGCTGCGACCGCGGCCAGTTCAGCCGAACTCAAATAGACATTGGCATCCTTACCCAGGCGATTGGGGAAATTTCGGGTTGAGGTTGACACTACAGAAGATTCATCGGCAACACGTGCCTGATTACCCATACAAAGAGAACAGCCGGGCATCTCTGTTCTGGCTCCTGCTTTGCCAAAGATGGAATAGTAACCTTCATCAATTAACTGCTGTTCATCCATCCGTGTTGGAGGAGTTAACCAAAGACGGGTTGGAACTGCGCCTGAGATAGAATCCATAACCTCGCCAGCTGCACGGAAATGACCAATATTGGTCATGCAGGAACCGATAAAGACCTCATCAATCTTGCTACCTGCAACCTCGGATAACAATTTGACATCATCCGGATCATTCGGACAGGCAACTATGGGTTCCTTGATAGTATTCATATCGATTTCGATAACAGCAGCATAGCTTGCATCATCATCAGCCGTAAGTAGCTCAGGATTAGCTAACCACTGCTCCATAGCCTCAATACGAAGCTCAAGAGTTTTTCTATCCTGATAACCATCGGCGATCATTTTTCTTTGCAACGCAATATTACTGCGTAAGTATTCAATTATCGGCTCTTGATCCAGCTTTACTGTACAGGCTGCTGCTGAACGCTCGGCAGAGGCATCAGACAACTCAAAGGCTTGTTCGACTTTTAACTGTTCCAGCCCTTCAATTTCCAGAATACGCCCTGAAAAGACATTCTTTTTACCCTGCTTCTCAACGGTTAATAAACCCTGTTGAATCGCAACGTAAGGAATCGCATTGACCAGATCCCGCAAGGTAATACCCGGTTGCATCGTGCCAGTAAAACGAACCAAGACAGACTCCGGCATATCCAGCGGCATCACTCCCAATGCTGCAGCAAATGCCACCAGCCCGGAACCGGCAGGAAAGCTGATCCCGATAGGAAAGCGTGTATGTGAGTCACCACCGGTGCCGACAGTATCTGGAAGCAGTAGACGATTCAGCCAGGAGTGAATAACCCCGTCACCCGGCCTTAAACTGACACCTGAACGTGTCGTAATAAACTGTGGAAGCTCTTTTTGCAGTTTGACATCCACCGATTTGGGATAAGCTGCGGTGTGACAGAAAGATTGCATCACCATATCGGTCGCGAAACCTAAACAGGCCAGCTCTTTCAGCTCATCGCGTGTCATGGCGCCAGTAGTGTCCTGTGAACCTACCGTGGCCATGCGTGGCTCACAATAGGTGCCCGGACGAATTCCCTCAACGCCACAGGCCTTACCTACCATTTTTTGTGCCAGAGTAAAGCCACTGTCTGCTATTTGAGCCGCTTCAGGACGGGTAAAGATGTCTGAGGGAGACAGTCCCAGCTTTTCGCGGGTTTTATCTGTCAGCGAACGTCCGATAATCAGAGGGATACGTCCCCCAGCCTGCACTTCGTCGGCCAAAGTTGTTGGCTTGAGTTCAAAACGTGAAACAACCTCTCCATGTAGATTTTCAATTACCCCTTCATAGGGTTTAATTGTAATCACATCCCCCATGTTTAGCTGTGATACATCACATTCTATGGGCAAAGCACCTGAATCTTCTGCAGTGTTAAAGAATATTGGTGCAATTTTACCACCCAGGATCACGCCTCCCTGACGTTTGTTCGGAACAAAGGGAATATCATTACCCATGTGCCATAAGACCGAATTAATCGCAGATTTACGTGATGATCCGGTTCCAACCACATCCCCCACATAAGCAACCGGGTAACCCTGTTTCTTGAGTTCTTCGATTTTGCTCACACCATCTGGCATTTTACTTTTTAGCATTGCTTTGGCATGTAACGGGATATCAGGACGACTCCATGCATCAGCCGCAGGTGAAAGATCGTCTGTATTGGTCTCTCCATCGACCTTGAAAACCACACATTGAATCTCTTTTGCCAGAGAAGGGCGGTTTGTAAACCACTGGGCTTCGGCCCATGAATCGATTACCTGTTTAGCGGCCGGATTGGTTTGTGATTTTTCATAGACATCATGAAACGCATCAAAGATTAGTAAGGTTCCGGACAAGGCATTAACCGCCTGCCTTGCCAGTTTTTCGTGTTCCAGTAACGAAATCAGTGGCTTGATATTAAACCCACCCAGCATGGTTCCTAACAGTTCAACCGCTAATGATGGAGAAATCACATCACAGGTAAGCTTTCCTGTAGCAATTGCATTGAGGAAGTCTGATTTAATCCTGGCTGCATCATCCACCCCTGGTGGTACCCGATGAGTCAATAATTCCAGCAAAAACGCTTTATCTGTAACAGCGGCATCAACCAGTAGCTCTGTTACTTCCCGTGTCTGTTCAGGTGTCATTGCCAATGGAGGTAAACCCTCAGCAGCACGTTCTTGTTGATGTTGTGTATAATTTTCTATGAACTGTTTTGATGTTCCCATCATTTTTCTCCAACCGAAGTTGTTTAGTTTGGTGTAAAATGTTTTATTTTTTTAGAACCCACACCCAATCTTCTGGAGATGGCATGGAACTCAACCAATTAACCGCAGTATCGCCCATTGATGGACGTTACGGCAGTAAAACAGAATCTCTTCGCCCTGTTTTTAGCGAATTTGGCCTTATACGACATCGTGTTCTGGTGGAAATACGCTGGTTACAGCAACTTTCGACCCAAAATGCCATTGTTGAGGTTCCCCCGTTCGGAGAACACGCCAATAACTTACTCAACGCTATAGTCGATAACTTTTCAGTTGAAGATGCTCAACGCGTCAAAAATATCGAACGAACAACCAACCATGATGTAAAGGCGGTTGAATACTTTCTCAAGGAGAAGATCACCGGCAATAGCGAGTTGGAAGCAGTGAGTGAGTTTATCCATTTTGCCTGCACATCGGAAGATATTAATAACTTGTCCCATGCATTGATGCTCAATGAGGCCAGAACCGGTGTCATTCTACCGGCTATGGATGGGCTCATTGATGCCATCACCAAGCTGGCACATGATAATGCAACCGTTCCAATGCTCTCACGTACCCACGGGCAGCCAGCATCACCGACAACCCTGGGTAAAGAGATGGCTAATGTTGTCTATCGCCTCAAACGCCAGCGTCAACAATTAGCCAGTGTAGAAATACTGGGTAAGATCAATGGTGCAGTGGGCAACTATAATGCACATATTAGCGCCTATCCCGAAATCGATTGGGAATCGCTGGCACAGGGTTTTGTAGAGAGTCTGGGTATTCAATGGAACCCCTACACGACACAAATTGAGCCACATGACTACATTGCCGAATATTTCGATGCCATTGCCCGTTTTAACACCATTATTATCGATTTTGATCGTGATATCTGGAGCTATATTTCCAATGGTTATTTCAAGCAACGAACCATTGCGGGAGAAGTTGGTTCATCCACCATGCCGCACAAAGTAAACCCTATCGATTTTGAAAATTCAGAAGGTAACCTGGGTCTGGCTAATGCGGTGTTCCAGCATCTGGCAGCAAAACTACCCATCTCACGCTGGCAACGTGATCTGACTGACTCAACAGTGCTACGTAATCTTGGGGTTGGGACCGGATACTGCCTGATTGCCTATGCATCAACCATGCGCGGTATTAGCAAACTTGAGATAAACCCTGAAGTACTTGCTGATGATCTCGATCACAACTGGGAAGTTCTGGCAGAGCCTATCCAGACCATTATGCGCCGATACGGAATTGAGAAACCTTATGAAAAACTCAAGGAGCTAACCCGTGGCAAGCGAATTGATGCACTAGGTCTCGCAAACTTTATTGATACACTGGAACTTCCTGATGAAGTGAAGGTGCAGATGAAAAAGATGACACCGGCCAACTATATCGGCAATGCGGTCGACCAATCCAGAAAGATCTAATTAGATTTTATAAAACGGCAGCGATTGCTGCCGTTTTTGCTTATTCTGATTATTGATTCAACATCCCTTCTTTTAAATCATCATCTGCCGGATGTTCACCCAGCCAGATCTTTTGTAAGGCCAGGGAAAAATCATCACCACTAATCGTTGCTTTTAGCTGATCGCCAAACCAGACCTGGGTACCCTCTCCCGGGATCATATCCAGTTTTATGCTGTCTCCCTTGCGCGTGGTGACAAACAACGCATTAAACTGCTTGATACGTTCTGCCAGAGAAGAGAGTTCTTTAGATCCATTATTTTCTTCAAACCCCTCATTCCAGGCAGAAACCAGTTTATCCGCAGGAACCTCATCATAGAGAAAAGTCATTAATATGCTTTTGGGACCATTTTGTTGATAAACAGCAGAACTGCTGTTGGCGCTTTTTGTTAAATACAATGCACCCACATAGATTTTAAAGAAGAATTTTGAACGGATACCGGCTCCGTTTAATGATAACGTCTGCCCAGCAACCATCGTGCTATCAGGGATCTGGATACCAGCAATCTCACGGGAATGAACCGAAAAAGATGTAGACAGAACCAGTACAAAAATGATCACTTTATGGAATAGCATACGATTACCTCTGGATATTTTCATAGAACACATTACAATTCCTCTTCATAACTCGTGTGTATTTGGATAGTCAAGATAAAATGAATCCAAATATCACCTCAAATCTCACACCTATATCGGTGAGTAATACAGGTAGTAGCAATAATTAAGGGTAAAAAACAATGGCATTTATGACATGGGATAATTCACTGGATACAGGAATATCAGCAATTGATGCTCAGCACAAGCAAATTGTGACCTTTATCAATGACTTGCATGAGGCCGCGTCAAAAGATGACAAAAAGATGGTCGAAGATGTACTCGAGGGTCTGGTGAACTATACAGTCTCTCATTTTGCGTTCGAAGAAGATCTATGTGAGCAAAACAACTACCCCAATCTGGAAGCACACAAGAAAGAACACCAGGAATTTATTACCCGTATCGGAAAATATCAAACACGTCACAAACAAGGCGCAAACATTGCCAGAGCACTTTCTGTTGAATTGCAATTATGGCTTTCCAAGCATATCAAGGAAGCTGATGGTGATTATGTCTCTTCGATAGATATAAAAACCCAGTCCCCCGGCGCATTGAGCAGCATGCTAAAAAAGTATTTTTAATTCAATCTGTTACACAATTATTCTAATGAGAAATATTAAATTATATTTCTCATAGGTAACTCTTTTACAAAGTACAGGTAGCTCACTTGCACACACCCAATGATCACCCTTTGGGAGAATTAAGCCCGCAGCAGTTTTTAAATCGTTACTGGCAAAAAGAGCCAGTTGTAATTCGGCAGGCTTTTAGAAATTTTCCCTGCCCAGTCACCCCTGAAGAACTCGGAGGGCTGGCACTGGAAGCTGAAGTCGAATCCAGATTAATTCAACAAATACCCGATGTACCTCACTGGCTGGTGACAAATGGCCCATTTACCGAGGATGATCTGACTTCATTACCTGATACTCACTGGACTCTACTAATACAGGAGATCAACAAACATATCATCGAGTTTGCCCAGTTGCAGGATAGGTTTTGCTTTCTTCCAAACTGGCGTCTGGATGATGTAATGGTCAGCTTTGCCCCGAAAGGTGGCACTGTTGGTCCTCATGCAGATAACTACGATGTCTTTATCATCCAGGGAACCGGAGAGCGTCGTTGGCAAATCAACTGTCAGGAGCCTGGAGATGATGATTTGATCCCTGACCTGCCCTTGAGGATCATGAAAGAGATGGTGGTCGAACAGGAGTGGATACTGCAACCGGGTGACATGCTCTACCTGCCTCCAGGTGTTGCACACCATGGTGTGGCACTGAATGACTCTATCTCAATTTCCGTAGGCTTTCGTGCGCCAACTGTAGGTGATTTACTCTCAGGATTTTACGGTGATGCGATTGCAGCAAGACCGACTTCAAGCTTTATTAGTGATCCTGACCTGGCCTATCAACAAAACTGCGGTGAAATATCTCTCTCATCCCGACATCAAATCCGTGATGTGATTCGTGCATTAGCTACGGATGATGCCAGTATCGATCATTGGTTCGGCAGTTATATTACAGATATTCGCCCCGGACACTATCTTCCTGAACCTGATACCACAATGACTCCAGCACAGCTTCAGCAGCAGCTTCAAACCTACCCGGAGATTTGGCGTAGTGAGTATGCACGCTATGCTTACATCGAAAACGATCAGGGAGTGACGCTGTTTGTTGCTGGTGAAGAGTTCCCGCTGGATAAGGATTTAACCACCCTGGGAAAATTACTTTGTAGCCAGCGCCACTTCACAGCTACAGAACTGCAACCCTGGCTTGAATCAGGAATTAACCTGCTGGCAGAGTTATATAATCTTGGCGCACTCTATTTTAGTGATGAGTGAGCCGTATTCAGTGGTAATTGCCAATTGGGAGAGTGATAGCGAAGCTATTCGCACAATTCGCAGTGAGGTATTTATTCAAGAACAGTTCGTACCAGAAACACTTGAATGGGACGGACTTGATGAGATGGCTACCCATCTGCTTGCATTGTCCGCTAGCCGTACAGCAGTGGCCACCTTACGACTACTGGATGATGGACATATCGGGCGTGTCGCGGTACTAAAACCATTTCGACGCTTAGGTATTGCCACCGCCATGATGCAATTGGCTTTAAAAATTACTCAGCAACGAAAAATTGACAAGGTCATACTGGATGCACAATTGCCAGTAATCCCGTTTTATCAGAAACTGGGGTTTCAAACGACTGGCTCAGTTTTCATGGATGCCGGGATCCCCCATATTCGAATGCGTTTACTGATAACAACATTTCAATGAATAAAACATATAAACAGGATATTCATTACAAGGTGGAGGTTTCAAACCCTTCAGGCCATCTTTTTAAAGTGGAACTTACCATCCGCAATCCGGCTCCTGACGGGCAAATAGTATCCTTACCGGCCTGGATCCCCGGCAGCTACATGATCCGTGACTTCGCTAAAAACATTATCAGTTTAAAGGCATTCTCAAAATCAGCTGAATTACCATATCAAAAACTTGATAAACAAAGCTGGCAATTTGCACCCACATCCTCCCCTATCAGGATTGAATATGAAGTCTATGCATGGGATCTTTCTGTCAGAAGCGCTCACCTGGATACAATCCATGGCTATTTTAATGGCACCAGCCTCTTTTTAGCCGTTAAGGGACAGACAGACCAGCCATGTTCTGTGGAGTTAATAAAGCCGAAACAAAAGTACGCAATTAACTGGCATGTTGCGACCACATTGCGTTCACACAATCCAAAGCCATACAGTTTTGGTAAATATAGTGCTACGAATTATGATGATTTAATCGATCATCCGGTTGAGATGTCGGATTTCACTCTAATTGAGTTTTCTGCATGCAATATCCCCCATGCTATGGCTTTAACCGGACATTTTGAGTGTGATCTTGAACGCCTGAAACACGATCTGATTAAAATCTGTGAATACGAAATTAAACTCTTTGGCGATGCACCGTTTCAACAATACCTGTTTCAGGTCATGGTTGTTGGTAATGGCTATGGTGGTCTGGAACATCGTAGTTCTACCAGCCTGCTATGTAGCCGCAATGATCTGCCAAAACCTGGTATTGAGGAAGTCACGGATGAATACCGTCAATTCCTATCCTTATGCAGTCATGAATATTTCCATAGCTGGAATATCAAACGCATCAAACCTGCTCAATTTATCCCTTATGACTTAAGCATAGAGAGCTATACTCCATTACTGTGGGCTTTTGAAGGGATCACCTCATATTATGATGAATTAATTCTGGTACGCTGCGGGGTGATTTCAATTGAAAGCTATCTTGAAATGCTGGGTCAAAATATCACCCGGGTGTTAATGGGCACAGGAAGAGACAAACAGACGGTGTATGAGTCGAGCTTTGATGCCTGGATCAGATTCTACAAACAGGACGAAAATGCACCTAACGCTATTGTCAGTTATTACACCAAAGGAGCGATGGTTGCATTGGCTCTGGATATGATTCTACATCAGGTCAGTAATAAAACCCTTGATGATATTATGCGTTCACTATGGCTACATCATGGCAAGCCACTGATTGGCGTTACTCCTGACGGTATAGAGCAGTTAATAAGTAAGGAAGCAGGTGTCGATTTGAGTGAGTTTTTTCATAAGAGCCTCAGAACAACTGAAGAACTGGAATTAACTGAGCTTTTTGCCCAAATGGGTATAAGCTATCACTTACGCGCAGCTAATAACAATGGAGATAAAGGAGGAAAGCCCTCTAAAGTCCCTCCACCACCTTACACCGGTTTTCGTTATCTGAAGCAGGAAACTGGTTCAGTTAGCATTCAAATCGTACTGGAAGACTCACCAGCGCAGCTGGCAGGATTATCAGCAGGGGATCAACTTATTGCGATCAATGAAATCCAGGTGACAGCAATCACTATAGAGCGTCAGTTAAAAGAGTTAACAGCTGATAAAAAGGCCATATTCCACTGTTTTCGTCGTGATGAGTTAATGCGGTTTGAGTTAACCCCTGCTCCACCTGTTGAGAATATCTGTTATCTTGAAGTGACTAATCCTAATAGCAAACTCCTTAAGCGTTGGTTAAACTAATTAAAAAATGTTTGTAAACATCCTGTTATTAACCCCCGACTCCATTTTGGATCTCAATCAAACACGACTCATATCAGATCTGACTGATGCAGGATTTATTGGAGAGAGCTTTGATTATCATGGTCAAACCCACTACAAACCTGGTGAGGAGTTTTTACACCTTATCACCTTTTTAGGTTGCTCCCCTGTTGTTTCATTAGGTGAAGTGGGCACCACAGGTGATGAATTTGCTCATGTTCAATTTAGCGGGCCCACCTCCAAAGCACAATTTATCGGCGGGGAGAACATTAAACCCATTCGTTGCAGCCAATGTGGAGAACGTGATACAACATGGCGTGAGCAGTTATCACAATGGTTACAACAAGGCGAAGACGGAGAATGGAGTTGCCCCCACTGCAACACGAAAACGCCATTAACCAAAATAAAGTGGCGCAAGGCAGCCGGTTTGGGACATTTTTTCATTAAAGTATGGGGAGTGTTCGAAAATGAAGCCGTTCCTGGGGATAAGTTATTGCAAGTGATTCGCGAATCCTCCAACTCCTCCTGGTCTTACTTCTACTACCGAGGAAATGAATTGGAATAAAAATCAGTTAATCCCATTTCATTTTAGAGAATATCTGTTAAGTTATATTTAATGTTTTAATTGTTTTACACGCATTTTTTTAAACTACTTTTTATGTATCAAACTACCCTGGAATTTTTATAGCGAATGATAAACAAAAAAATATGTATCATTGGTGACTATGGCGTAGGGAAAACCAGTTTACTTCATCAATTCAAACACGAGCAGTTCTCTAATAATTATCGTACAACCATAGGGATTAAAATTGATACCTCCTTTCTTACATTAACTAGTGGAGAAAAGGTCAGATTAGTGATTTGGGACCTGGAAGGTTGCTCAACGATAACTGAAACCAATAAAAGTTATTTAAAAGGTGCTGATGGCTATTTGCTGGTTGGTGATGCTACCCGTATGTCAACAATTGACACACTAATCACACTGGATAAAGAGATAAGTTCAGTATTGGTGAATAAACCAAAGATGGTTTTATTAAATAAATTTGATCTCAAGGACAAACGTGAAATCAGTCGTGAAACAATTGTGGAATTAAATAATGAAGGTCTACAACCTATAGTTAGTAGTGCTAAAAATGGTACGGGTGTTGAGAATGCTTTTCATGGTCTGGTTGGAAAACTTACGAACACCTTATAACAAAATTACAATATTCAACATTAATAAACATATTTAACTTATTGTTTTTTTATTAAAATATCCAGATAACTGGTATTGCTTTTTTTTAATCGACCTTAAAAGCAACACTCGCTAACAGACTGCGGTGATCAGAGAAGGAGAGAACCAGCCGTTTGACTTTCCCCATGATCTTTTCTTCATCGACAAAACCCCAGAATCTGGAATCTGCGCTATTACTGCGGTGATCACCCATTACAAAATACTTTCCCGGGGGAACTATAATTACATCATCGATTGTCGGAAGAGCACCGTTAGCCGAGATCTGTATCTTATGCGTGCGTTGATCCAGTAATTCAATTCCCTGCACCGGATCACTCCCAATATTTAGTGATAGAGGAAGCTCCCTGTCATTTACAGCAACACTGATGCCATGAATTTGAATTTTATCCCCCGGAATACCGATTACCCGTTTTACATATTGATCATCCGTATGGGGTGGATAGAAGGTAATAATATCGCCTCTTTGGGGATTAGAAAATTTAGCCAACCGAATCTCGGTAAACGGGATTGATGGACCATATGCCAACTTGTCAATCAGCACATAATCACCCTCATACAGGGTCGGCTCCATTGATCCACTAGGTACATAGCTCCAGTCAGCAACCGCAGTTCTAAAAAAAGCGATTACAATAAAAATAATGAGTAATCCGATATTATCCCGTGCTATATGCTTTAGCTTTTGTATATAGTGCATTTCATTTCCCTTTATCAAGACAGTGATTATTGCATCAGACCCGCTTCATGGATAAAAGTATATTTTAAAGGGATTGTTTTACAATCATAGCCACTTCATCATCAGTTAAGATAATTGGATTGGTTTTCATGCTGTTATTACGTGAGGCTTGAACAATAGAGGGAATATGCTCTTCACTAATGCCGAACTGTGATAATGGGGGAATAACAAACAGTCCTCGCCAGTGTTTCAGCAGATTGACTACAGAATACTTGCCCTGAGCTAGATCCGGGTAGTAATCACCAATTAACTCTGACAATGCCTGATATTTTGAAAGTGCTTCATTATCAGGTTCACGTTCAGTTAAGGCACGAATATTCACTTCTGTAGCCGCTGCAACTGTAGAACCACAAGCAATACCGTGTGGGACGGTAAAAAGTGAACCTAATGGTTGCGCCAGTCCATGAACCGAACCCAAACCAACCTGAGCCAGGGTGATCCCGGAAACCAATGCACCATACGCCATTGCCGCCCTTCCCTCTTTTGCGTCATCACTTGAGCCACCATGCCAGGCAGAAGCAAAACCATCGATCACTGCTTCCATACCACTCCAGGCAAGCGCATCTGTAAAGTTGTTAGCCTTCAGTGACAGGAAAGATTCAAACAGCTGGGTAAATGCATCCATTCCCTGAGCAGCTATTATATCCGCAGGTGCTGATTCCAGTAGATTGGGATCAACTATTGCATATTTGGGTACCAGGGTTTCATGTCGGAATGATTTTTTATATCCCCGTTGCCCATGCTCTGATAAAACCGCATTTTTAGTCGCCTCACTACCAGTACCCGCCGTGGTCGGAACCGCAATCATCGGCAGTGCTGGCCCAGAATAAGGAATCCCCTTACCCACATCCTCCAGATGGTCCAGAACTGAATTGCCGAATGGCAACAAACCGGATACTGCCTTGGCACAATCAAGCACACTGCCTCCGCCGATCCCCACCACCATTTCAATCCCGCTGTCATGAAATGCAGCAACAATCTCATCAACAAGTTGAGGGGAAGGCTCCTGCGTCACACTCACATGATGCAAGGTGATATTTTCATCCGTTAACTGATTCTTCAGTCTCTCCCAAAACACTGTTTTAATAAATGAGCTACCACCGGTGAGAATAAGCACGACTTTAGCGCTGGCTTTGATCAGTTGTGGTACTTTGCTTATAGCACCTTCGCCAAACTCAATTTGAGGAAGTGGAGAGAGAGAAAATGGTTTCATTGAATAATTCCGATTAAGGCTAATCCCCACATATTAAAACACTTTCTATTTATTGTTGATTCGGATTATTCAATAAAACAGTGGGAAAAGTGTCGAAAACTGTAATTGAATCAGCTCAAGATGTCATTCAAAATAATAACAAATAAATATCCATGATATTTGTTAGTAGTGTGATGTTAGATAAGTCTTGCATGGTGATTTCTGCCCTATGTTGAGTAGGTAATTATCATTTTCACTTTTCATCGATAAATAAATAATTGCCATAGGCAACTAACTTAACAGGTTATTACTAATCATTATTTAAATCATCACTATTGGCATTTCTGGCTGTTTCTTAAAGTCATCTGTTGGAATATGGTTATCCCTGCACAAATATTGTTGAAAAAAACACCTCTTCAAGTCTTTATGAAATCTATCTTTTCAAGATCTACTGGCTCATCCAGATCCCAGCTAACAGGTAACTCATAATAGCGCCAATGTAATTCTTTTAAACGTTGTATCGTTTGCTGATAAACCTTTGGTGTACCCCATTCGATATTTTCAAACAGCTTGTGATGGTTTTGTTTAATTCCTAACAGACCATATCCACCATCATCAATTGGAAGAATTACAGCGTCATAGCCTTTTTCTAATTCCACAATGGTTTTGTTAACCATACTCATGTCAATGGAAGGAATGTCGGTGCCTACAACTATTGCATATGACTTATGTTCAAGACCTTGTTGTAGTGCGACATACATACGCTCTCCCAGGTCAGCCTCGACCTGAGAGAAAAGCTGGATGTTTGGATAAGCGCTTAATGTTTGAAACAAAGGATGATGAATATCCGGTGTGCACCACAGGTTGATCTTTAGTTCTGGAGACAATCGTTCAATCAACTGTTGCGTAAGCATTTGTTGTAACTGTGCCGCCCCCTCTTTACCCAATGCAGGTATCATTCTGGTTTTTGCATAACCGGGTATTGGAGCTTTCGCCATGACAACTACTACAGAATCAGTCATTATCACTCTTTCGGTATAACTGGCTTAACATATCTGGTGAAGCACCCAGGAAGTAACGTAAGCGCAATGACCACATCATCCAGATCGTTTTCCAGATCCCATAATGCTCCCAACGACGACTGGAGGTAATGACCGGAGTTTTTATACAGGCAGCCTTGGCTTGTGTTCTTAATTTCTTGCTGAGTTCAATATCTTCCATTAATGCTATTTCAGCAAACCCTCCAACCTGTGTAAAAAGTTGTCGAGTAACAAAGATAGCCTGATCCCCTGTTGCTACGGAGGTGACAGTTGAACGCAGGTTTATCATAAACTCAATCACCCGAAACATGGTCTTTTTCCCACTTAAGCGAACATTAAAGCGCCCCCAACCTGTTTGCAGATTTTCTTCAATAAGGGTGATAAAATTTCCAGGAAGTGTAGTATCAGCATGAAGAAAGAGTAATACCTGATGAATAGCAAGATTTGCCCCTGTATTCATTTGATGCGCTCTTCCGGGTGCTGATTTTTCTACAATATCTGCTAACGGTTGTGCCAGTTGCCGGGTGTTATCACGACTACCACCATCAACTACAATAATCTGATGCCCCTGTTTCCGTAAAGCTTGCAGGGGTTGTAGCGTTGAAACAATTGATGTGGATTCATTCCAGGTGGGAATGACGATAGAAAGCTGGAACGGCATTAACTCAAGGCGCCACCACAACTACTTCCCTGTCCTGCGGTGCAGCCGTAACAGTGACCTTTTACCACAATACCCTTTCCTGGCAATGAATTCGGGTCAAGATCTGAAATATGCTGTTTGTTTCCTTCACTATCTTCAATGGGCAGAGATAATAACTGGTTAAAATCACAGTCATAAACAAATCCCTGCCAATCGATACTAATCATACTTTTACACATTAAGGCGTTAAGATTTGATTCGAGATAGGACTCCTGTAACAGATTCATGTAATCATCAAATTCACCATTTGAAAGCAAGCTACTGCCAAAACGATTAATTGGCATATTTGTAATGGTAAGCAGATGATTAAAAACAATTTGATATTTTTCACCAAGCTCCCTTTTGTAATCGGCTTCCAAAGTTTGTTGTGAAGGTGGTAATGAAGGGCCGGTAGGGTTATAGACCAGATTAAGCACTTTATCAGCATCCACACCATAGCCATTTTCATTAAGCTGTTGCAGACCCTTAATACTTAACTGATAAGTTCCCTTTCCTCGTTGCCCATCGACATTTTCTTCCAGGTAGCATGGCAAGGAGGCAACAACTTCTACCCCCTGCTCAGCCAGAAACTCTGCCAGATCAGGCTGCTCATCAAGGATCACCAGATTACAACGATCTATGACATGGATATTTCTGCTACGGGCAAAGACGACTAACTCACGAAACAGTGGATTCATTTCAGGTGCGCCACCTGTTAGATCAAGCACCTTAATGTGACTGCGCTCAATAAATTCCATGACCGCTTCAACGGTCTCCCAGTGCATGATCTCGGTTCTATTAGGGCTGGCATTTACATGGCAATGATTACATTGCAAATTACACAAGTAACCCATATTGACCTGGAGAGTACTAAGGGTGTTCCTGACGATCTCAGGAAATGGAATTAACTCTAAATGAGGAAGTGTTGCGAGCATAATTTACCTTATTTTTGGATACACCATAGCCCGATACGGGCTTATAGCTGTGTTGGGTTTTAACGCAAACGTCGTAGATACCACCATTCAAATATTCGTTTTGACCAATGCCAGAATTTTGATGAAGGTAATACGATAGCTCTTTTCATGGTACGAGTTACCAGCATGCCACTGTTACCACTATCAACAATACACATCAGCTCAATCTTGAATGTGTGGTTTGCTTGCTGCTTATTCAATGAAGCAAACAAATTTTTTGCTGCACATACCGCTTGTAAATCAGCCATATGTGCCTGTTTGGGTAACCAGTCCGGGCCAGGAAAACTCCCGGAATCTCCTGCTACATAGACATTTTCAAACCCATCAACCCAACAATGTTCATCCGCTGCAATCAAGCCACCGGGTGAACGTGGCAGATCACTATTATCAAACCACTTGTTTCCAGTCATGCCCGGCATAAACAGAATCAGATCAGCATCTATTTCACCACCTTCGGTGATAACCTTATTCTTTTCAAATCCTTTTATCTTGTGTCCCAGATGCATCTCAATATCGCGTAGTGCCATTTCATCTTTTAAGCCCTCAACTGCTTTGGGCCCCAGACGTTGACCCGGTTGTTTTGCCGGATTAAAAAACACTAGTCTAAACGCTTCACGCCTGTCCTGTTGACGGAGTAAGGTATCAATTCCAAATAGAAACTCAAACATGGGGCCACCACGCATTGCTGATGGTTCGTTAGGATTTGAGCCAAAACCAATGGCAATGGTTCCTCCCTTCATCACCACCAGTTGATGACGAATATGGACTGCAGCATCGATACCTTCACATGGAGTGATCACATGCTCTATTCCCGGAAGCTTTTTAATGAATCTTCCGCCAGAGGCAATAATCAGCCCATCATTTTCAACATCACCATTAGTGGTTTCGACGATTCTGCCACCTTCTTTTAGTCCGGTAACTTCACCTTCAAAAAATTCCACATCCTGTTTTACAAAAAAGATATCAAGAGGGAGTTTGATATCCCTGGGTTCACGCAATCCTGATGGGATCCAGATCAAACTGGGGAGAAATACAAACTCGGCCGTATTATTAATTACGGTTATTTCTGCATCATTATCCAGAGCACGCAGCTTTTGAATCGCTGATATTGCGGCAAAACCGGTACCAATAACGGTATATCGATGTGGCGTCATCTGAATATCCTTGAATATATGAGTGTTCCTAGTCTACCTTGTCATTGGCATCAGGAGAATCACATTGCTTTATGCCGGCTTAAATCATTTTATTCTTCAATAACATGACACAGAGGGCTGTTATCGCGTCTTTCTACACCTTCAGCAATAATCTGGGCAAAATCGCGTAACTCTTCCATACTGATCGCCGATAGTATTCGAGAGAGAAAATCGGGATCTATGCGTATCGTACAACCGGAACCATCAGCCAGAGCCACCTGAACACCCGCAACATTTTTTTCCAGAGCATCGTCACCCTGCTCCAGTATTTCGGCATTTTTTTGCAACAAACGCTCATATTCGTAATCAATTTTATCGGCAATAACGTCTTCAATATCCTCTGCTACTTCTATGGTTATCATATCCTCGTCACTAACCACCCTGTTTTTGACTTGATATTGACTTACAAATCTTGAGAACTCATCCGCGATAGATGGGTCGAAAAAAACATATTCCAGCATTTACTTACCTAGATATCGAAAAGAAATTATGATTTTTCACTGATCAGTGTAACAAAGGCAATAGCAAACTCTTTCTCATCCGAAAGAGATAAATGCATATCAGTAATACCAAACTCTTTGATCAATTCAGCACCGCGACCTGTAAAGTTTAACAATGGCTTGCCTTGTTCATTATGGGTGACATAGATGTCCTGCAATGAGAGTCCATCACGAAAACCTGTACCTAATGCCTTAGCTGCTGCCTCTTTAGCAACAAAACGCTTGGCAAGAAAAGCTGCCTGCTCTTTGCATGAAAGATATTGCTCATACTCATGATCTGCCAATATTCTTTTCGCAAAGCGGTTGCTATTTAAAGCCAGAAGTTGAGTCATACGATCAATCGCAACGATGTCAGTACCTATACCGTGAATCATTTTCTTGCCTCCACCATTATTTTTTTCATTAAAGAGACCGCATTTTCCATACCATCAAACAATGCACGTGCAATTATGGCGTGTCCAATGTTGAGTTCAACAATTTCTGGTATGGAGGCAATGGCGCGAGTGTTATGATAATTCAAGCCATGCCCAGCATTAACCTGTAAACCGAGTTCATGCCCTAACTGCACACCTCGAATAATTCGTCCCAGTTCACAATGACATTCATATTCTGTTTTAGCCTCTGCAAAACGACCTGTATGGATCTCAATGACAGGGGCATTACATGCCTTCGCTGCTTCAATCTGCTCTGGTTCAGCATCGATAAATAGTGATACCCGAATATTTGCAGCAGCCAGACGTTGACAGGCATCTGAAATCCTCTCTTGTTGACTGACTACATCAAGGCCACCCTCTGTTGTTAACTCTTCACGTTTTTCCGGTACTAAACAACAGTCTGATGGGGCATACTTCTCTGCAATGTCGAGCATTTCATCGGTTACAGCCATCTCAAGGTTGATTCTTGTCTGGACAATTTGCGACAACAGCTCTAAATCTCGCTCCTGGATATGTCGCCTATCTTCACGTAAATGGATAGTTATACCATCAGCCCCAGAGCGTTCAGCAGCAATGGCCGCTTCTACCGGATCTGGATATTGAGTTCCACGAGCCTGTCGAAGCGTCGCGATATGATCTATATTGACCCCTAGTAGTATTTGTTCATTCTTTGCCATTCAATTCTCTATTTAGCCATTATGTGTTGATTGTTTCTTAAAGAGTTTACGACTATTGAGTGTTTTATCACCCAGTAAACCAGATATGATTGAGCGCATTAGCTGTTTAGACTCTCTCTTTACCTGCTGCTGTACTTCCAGAGCATGTTCAAGTGAAATCAGGGTATCACCACTAATTTTTACTCCCCGACAGTCGGAGGCATATTTTACCGGACCTTGATCATGTATGTAGCAATATTGTTGTTGTGGTTTCACGGCCTCACCACTGTCAGCATCGTAGGCTAATTGTAGTCCGTAACCAATATGTTGTAGTAGCTCTTTTTCGAACAAACGCAGAACCCACTCAATATCGCCGGGCTCATCAGTTAATACGCTTAAAGTATGATGATAGATCTCATAAAGTTCAGGATGTGGATCAAAGCGATGTAATAGGTACATCAACAATTCGTTTAAATAAAAACCAGCAATCAATGACTCACCTTGTAAAGGCTTTTTGCCTTCAGCAAGTTCAGTTTTATAGATTTTTTTAAGCTCGCCCTGCCCGCCCCAACTAACTTGCAATTGTTGAAATGGTTGTAGTATTGCAACCTGATTGCTTCGAGAAGTTTTAACCCCACGGGCTATAGCACCAAAACGTCCATATTCTTCACTAAATAGCTCAACTAACAGACTGGATTCACGAAAATGTCGTTTATGCAGTAGATAACAACGATGAAACTGGTGATCACTCCTCATCCCGATAACCGAGACTACTTAAAATTCGCTCATTATCAGACCAGCCCTCTTTCACCTTCACCCAGCATTCCAGATATATTTTACTGTCAAACAGCTTTTCCATATCCACTCTTGCCTGCTGCCCGATCTCTTTTAACTTAGCGCCACCTTTACCAATAACTATGGCTTTTTGACTTTTACGTTCAACCCAAATCAGAGCGTTTATCTTTAATACGCCTTTTTCCCGTTTAAATTGCTCTATCTCTACCGTAACTGCATAGGGTAGCTCTCTACCCATTGAACGCATCAATTTTTCCCTGACAATTTCAGCCGCAAGAAAACGCTCACTTCTGTCAGTAATGTAATCTTCCGGGTAGATCATTTCCTGTTGTGGCAGATAGTTGATCAGGGTCTTCTCCAGGTGCTCGACACTTTCACCTTTAATTGCAGCTACCGGTACAACCTCGGTAAACGACATTTTTTGGGAAAGTTTTTGCAAAAGTGGCAGCAGATCATCACGCGATCGTAAGGTATCGATTTTGTTGATCACCAGTATCACAGGAATGGACTCATCTTTAAGGCGTTTTAAAACATTCTCATCTTCATCATTCCATTCACGAGCCTCAACTACAAATACAATCACATCAACGTCCATTAATGAGGTGGTTGCAGCTCGATTCATAAATCGGTTCATCGCTTTTTTACCATCCAGATGAATACCAGGAGTATCTACATAAACCGCTTGTGAAGTCTCAGTGGTTTTAATTCCGACAATACGATGTCTTGTGGTTTGGGGTTTATGTGAGGTAATGCTGATCTTTTGCCCTAGCAGGTAGTTCATCAGCGTTGATTTTCCAACGTTAGGTCTACCTACAATAGCAACAAGGCCACAACGAAAACCCTGGTTTGACTTATCCACTGTTTATTTCCTTAAGAATCATCGCAGCAACACTTTGTTCGGCTTTGCGTCTACTACTACCTGATGCAGTATATAACTGCGAAGATATGGATATTCTACAACCCACTTTGAATGTCTGGTTATGTGCTTCACCTTTGGTGTCGATCACTTCATATTCAGGTAAAGGTAATTTTCGCGATTGCATATATTCCTGTAGACGGGTTTTTGGATCTTTGGTTGCATCTTCCAGATCAATATTTTCCAGAAAATTCTTAAATAAGCGCTCTACCAGCTGCTGTGCTGAGCTTATATCAGAATCCAGATAGACCGCCCCGATAAGCGCCTCAAGGGTATCAGCCAGAATCGAATCACGACGATGTCCACCACTTTTTAACTCACCAGGCCCAAGACGTAAATAGTCGCCCAACTCCAGATCTCTGGCCATTCGCGCTAATTGTTCACCCTTTACCAGAGAAGCGCGTAACCTGCTTAATTTTCCTTCGTCGATATTTTGAAATTGATAATACAGATGGGTAGAAATCACAAAACTTAATATTGAATCGCCTAAAAACTCCAGACGCTCATAGTTTTCCTTGCCCACACTACGATGGGTTAGCGCCTGTTCAAGTAGCTGGTTGTTTATAAACTGGTAACCGAGACTTTTACAGAGTTTATCCGTGGATGTCAGGGTCAACGAACAGGCACCTCAATAGTTTCATTAAACATGACTAAAAAGGATAGATTCATCATAAAAGGAACTCGGGTTTCATAGCTGGTATTAACCTCATACCAAAGGGCATCTTTTATCACACTGATATCATCTGTTTTCACATGGGTGACACCATTGACCGTAAGCCTTTTCATCAGATTATTGCGAACATCTATGGGTCCATTCATCCCTTTCCCACCAGTTCGCGCCATATCTTGCATTGAACGCTGCACCAACATGTCATTGATATAGACGGGTGCCAGCTTTACCACTACTGTCGCAAAAAACACCAAAAGTAAAAGAATAAATAGTAAGGATAAAAGGCCGATGCCTTTTTGTTTGTTCATGTTGATTGAGCTATTTAACGTCATTTCCGATACGCTCCCATGAAATCAGATTATCACTTTGTCCATCCCAGTTCATCCATATCATAAAAGCCTTTCCTATCAGGTTCTCATCTGGAACAGTACCCCAATACCGACTATCCCTGCTGTTATCTCGATTATCACCCATTACAAAATATTCACCTTCAGGTACGGTAAAGTCAAAATCGTAAATCTGCCTTGAGGGCATCACTAGTATATCGTGACTAATACCTTGCAGCGTTTCATTTAAATGATAGGCGCCTGTCATCTGTGATCCACCACCAGTACCAATATAACGTCCTATCTCTTTTATCGTCGCGCGTTCACCATTCACATAAAGTACCTTGTTTCGATAAGATATTTTGTCTCCAGGCACGCCAACAACACGCTTGATATAGTCTATTCGCGGGTCTTCAGGATAACGGAAAACAATAATATCTCCACGTTCTGGATCATCAATAGCTATAACTTTGGTATTGACCGAAGGCAAGCGGATACCATAGGAGAATTTGTTGACCAGGATAAAGTCACCAACCAGTAAGGTTGGCATCATCGAACCAGAGGGTATTCTAAACGGCTCAACTACAAAAGAGCGTATAACCAGAACTATTAGAACGATAGGGAAAAATGATTTTGCCATTTCAACCAGATACGGCTCTTTAGCAACCTCAACAGTTTGTGACGAGATACCCTCACTGTGTTCCGGGCTAATATCGGTTGTTTTTTGCTGGCGTTTTGGCGCCCATATCAGTGCATCAAGTGCCCAAATAATTCCGGTGATGAAGGTAAATAAAACCAGGAATGTCGGGAAATCAAAATTCATCTACTTCTTTCCTACATGTAATACTGCGAAAAATGCTTCCTGTGGAATCTCAACCGAACCTACCTGTTTCATCCGTTTTTTACCGGCTTTTTGCTTTTCGAGTAATTTACGCTTTCGGGTTGCATCACCACCATAACACTTTGCCGTTACATTTTTACGTAACGCCTTCACATTTGTGCGCGCAATAATATGGGCACCGATCGCAGCCTGAATGGCAACATCAAACATTTGTCGAGGGATAAGCTCTTTCATTTTTTCAGTGAGTTCTCGTCCACGGTATTGTGCCTGGTCACGATGCACAATCACCGCCAGAGCATCGACAATTTCACCATTAATCAGAATATCAAGCTTCACCAGATTGGCAGCTTCAAAACGAATAAAGTGATAATCCAGTGATGCAAAACCACGACTAACTGATTTGAGGCGGTCAAAAAAGTCGAGCACCACCTCATTCATAGGCATCTCATAGTTGATAGATACCTGATTTCCGGCATAGTGCATATCCTTCTGTACACCGCGTTTTTCTACACACAATCCGATTACATTGCCCACATAATCCTTGGGAACCAGAATGTTCGCGACAATAATAGGCTCTCGGATCTCTTCCAGATAGTTTACCGGAGGCAGTTTTGCAGGGTTATCCACCATCAGGAGCTCACCCTTGGTGGTTAATACCTCATAAATTACCGTGGGTGCGGTTGTGATCAAATCAAGATTATATTCACGCTCCAGGCGCTCCTGTACGATCTCCATGTGGAGCATTCCCAAAAAGCCACAGCGAAATCCAAATCCCAGTGCCTGGGAAGTTTCTGGCTCATAAAACAGTGAGGCATCGTTTAATCTTAATTTCGACAGGGCTTCACGCAAATCCTCATAATCATCACTACTAACCGGAAACAAACCGGCAAACACCTGTGGTTGCGCTGCTTTAAAACCAGGCAAAGGTTTATCTGCAGGTTTGTCTGATTGGGTTAAGGTATCACCAACCGGTGCGCCGTCGATCTCTTTTATCCCTGCGACAATAAAGCCAACTTCGCCTGCCTGCAGCATTTTTAGATCAGTCATTTTCGGGGTAAAAATCCCTACCCGATCAACCTGATGGCTACGCCCTGTCGACATGACAATAATTTTCTGTTTTGTATGCAATGTTCCCTGCATCACTCGAACCAGTGACACGACGCCCAGATAGTTATCAAACCAGGAATCGATAATTAATGCTTTAAGCGGTGCATCACGGTCTCCAGTAGGTGCGGGTACTTTCGCAACCAGCTCTTCAAGCAGGTCTTCAATCCCGATACCGGTTTTAGCACTGACCCTGACCGCATTCTGTGCTTCGATACCGATGATCTCCTCTACCTCATCAATCACCCGTTGCGGATCGGCCGCAGGTAAATCAATTTTGTTCAACACGGGTAATACTTCGACATCCTGCTCAATCGCGGTATAACAGTTGGCGACAGTTTGGGCCTCTACTCCCTGTGAGGCGTCAACAACCAGCAATGCACCTTCGCAGGCCGCGAGGGATCGGGATACTTCATAAGAGAAATCGACATGGCCGGGAGTATCAATAAAATTAAGTTGATAGGTTTCTCCATCACGAGCCTGATATTGAAGTGATACGCTCTGGGCTTTAATCGTGATCCCTCGCTCACGTTCCAGATCCATCGAATCAAGAACCTGCTGTTCCATCTCACGGGAGGTTAATCCCCCGCAATGCTGAATAAAGCGATCCGATATGGTCGATTTACCATGATCGATATGGGCAATAATTGAAAAATTTCGTATGTTTTTGAGTTCGGCCACTGGTTATTATTTCATTATGGTTCGATTAATTATCAGGGGAAGCAAGACTTCCCATACTTAACCGCCGAATTCTACAGAAAAACACGGGTCAGGAGAAATATTCTCTCAGCTTATCGGGATCTAAGAAATAGTGACAAAGCTCGTGGTCATTTTCATCACAGATCACCGGCACCAGTTGGTCATATTTCTGCTGCCACAGTGGCTCACTATCAATATCATAATACTCAACAGAAAATTGGTAGTCTAAATGCATTTGCTCTAGCTCCATAACAACTGCCTCACACAGAGAACAGTTGCTACGAAGATAGACTATGACCTTTTTAGTCATCAATTTTTAATGCAAGAAAACGTGGGCTACCCTGTCGTATCACCAGTACCGGAACGGAGCGTGCTTCAGGCAGATCCTTTACAATCTCCTCAAAGCTTTTTACATCTTCAACAAATCGGTTATTCAATCGGGTAATAACATCCCCTCTTTCAATACCTGCAGCTCGAGCCGGATTCTGTTGTACCTCTTTGACCAGTACCCCACCTTTATCAACTTTAAACAGTTCACGTTGTTCATCCTGTAATTCTTCGATGAGCATTCCTAATTGAGTCTGAGGCTTGTTCTGTTGTTTTGGTGATTGTGAAACCTCCATATCACCTTCACTCGGCAACTCCCCTATTTTTATGAACAGGGTCTTATTTTTGCCATTGCGGACAATTTTTACTTTTGCCTTTTCTCCAATCTTGGTACGTCCAACCATTGGTGGTAAATCAGACGAAACATAGACATCATGGCCTTCATACTCGGTAATAATATCGCCCACCTCAATCCCGGCTTCATCTGCGGGTGAATCTTTCAAGACCTGGGCAACCAGTGCCCCTTTAGGCTGTTTCATTCCAAAGGATTCTGCCAACTCGCGGGTCACATCCTGAATCATCACTCCTAACCAGCCACGAGAGACAAAGCCACGCTCTTTTAATTGGGAAACCACGTCCATTGCAACATCAACAGGAATAGCAAACGACAATCCCATAAAACCACCGGTACGGCTGTAGATCTGTGAATTGATACCGATAACCTCACCATTAAGATTAAACAGCGGCCCACCAGAATTTCCGGGATTAATTGCTACATCGGTCTGAATAAACGGAACATAGTTTTCGGATGGCAGACTTCTGCCCAGGGCACTAACAATTCCGGCAGAGACAGAGTGGTCAAAACCGAACGGTGTACCAATTGCCATCACCCACTCACCTACCTTGATATTTTTACTGCTACCAAGCTTTACCACAGGTAAATTTTCGGCCTCGACCTTTAGCAGTGCAATGTCGCTTTTTGGATCCTGCCCAATCACTTTGGCTGTCAGTTCGCGTCTGTCATTCAGACGTACAATAATCTCATCTGCACCTTCGACCACATGATTATTGGTTAAAATATGCCCATCACTATCGATAATAAAACCGGATCCCAGAGACTGGGCTTTTTGATCAGGAGCCTCACCATCATGTCCAGGCTTTTGATCAAAGAAGTGCTTAAAAAGGTCATTCCAGGGTGTTCCTTCAAGCTCTTCCGGGATCTGAAATTTAAAGGGCATTTTTCGGCTATGCTTTGCCGTTTGTCGGGTTGAGATGTTGACCACAGCTGGACTATTATTTTTTACCAGCTCTGTAAAGTCAGGTAAGCCTGCTTTTGCCATAACATTGGCACTGATGAATGACATTAACAATAAAATAGTTGCCGTGAAAAATGTTAGGTTTCGTTTCATTGATTCTATTCTCTCTTTAAGAATGATGTTGCAGGGGTACTCGAATTAAAGGGGCTTAAAGTCAACCACCTGCTCATGTTCCCGTTTTAACATTATCGCTTGCATGCGATGGTTGTGTTTAGTGTTTCTTCCAGTTTTTGCGACCATAAACAGACCTGCTATCAAGCCTATCACTCCACCTGTTATAGATAAGAGCTCTGCTGATGCAGCGCTGTCACCACCTAAGAAGCCTAAATAGGCACCCAGAAACAGGGTGATGAGTGGCAACATATAAACCAATGCAGAAGCCTGTAAGACGCTACTCTCATCCAGTCCAATTATCACTGCATCACCTGGATTGGCATTTTGACTATTCTCAACACGAATACTCGTTGAGCGTTTACTAAAGTGAGTTGCTAAAGCACCGGTACCACAGGAAGTGGTAGTGCAATGTGAACAACTGCTTTTGAGAGAGGTCTCTACCCAGGCATGAGTGCCTTCAACCGCGATGACAATGCCATGTTCTTCCATCATCGTTGCACACCTGAACGCTCGACCGAAGCAGCAATCAGTTTTGCGGTAACATGGGGCACTTCTCCAACAACCGTAACCCGAAAGTCATCATAAAACTGCGAAACAAAGGTAACTGAGCCTTTGCGTTTATTTATGAACGTGCCAATTTCAGGCTTTTTATCACTATCTTCCAAAAAGACAGAAACAGATGAAAATCCATCGCTAAACAGATGATGTTCGATTTTGTTTTTCTTTTGTGGCATTCGATAGCCCCGTACCATTTCCTGCAAGTAGCCTGGCGGGATTTGAGTGATCACCCAACGGGATTGATAGTTTTTATCAATGATGCTTTTCTGCTCCTTTTGCACATAAGCTACATCATCTCCCAGCTCAATTACTGGGTTAAGTGCAGGATGCAAACTGTCGAGCATTTTTAGTGAGGTAAACATCACCTGCTCCAACGGAGCACCTTTTTCATCAACCATTTCTGATCGCAACAACATATGGTTATCTTCATCGGCAATCCATAAACGATATCCAAAACGATATTCATCCTTGGGAATAACATTAATTCGTTGTACCGACAGCCCGGCAACCCGATCACGTCCCCCCATTTCAACATCATAGTTGGCTTTGAGGATCTTAATCTTTTCCGGGCTGTTTAGATTAAAAGGATTGGCATATTCCGCTTGTTGTACCAAAAAAGCGGTATCATCCTTTAACTGACATTTCACAGTGCCATTTTGACGGATGATTTCACGATGAGGGCCGTTGAGTGTCACCATGCGTTCAAACTCACCCTTTTCACTATTGCCATGAATAACCTTTACCCCCTGAATATGCTCACCAACACGATAGATAAAGGTCCCTTCAAAGTTCAGTTGATGGACCGCGGTAGACATCTTTTCAAGATAGTGATGAACCAGATCGGTGGGCTGGGGATCTTCAGCATATGCGAGCTGAAATGGTAAAAGCAGAGCTAAGGCAACTAGCGATTTTTTAAACATACTGCAATGTCCAGGCGCTGTATTCATAACGCAAATGGATTATTTTTCCGAACCGTAACCAACTACCCGCACATAAGGCATAAAACCCTGTACCCGGTTGCCTGTTGAAAATTCGGCATGATTGGCGAGATAGGTATCAAGATCTTTAAATTCCTGCTTTTTATCGCTACTTGCGACCGAAGTGATCTCTTGTTTTGGCATTAGGGTTTGTTGCGCAATCACAGTGGTGGAAGCCTGTTCAGTTTGACTTACATACATTCCCAGTAAGGCTACGGACGCAACAGTTGCGGCCATTGCAAAACCCATCACCGGTTTTATCCAAGAGCGTTTGAGATTCGCAGGTGCAAAAATGACCGGTTCATGCTCAATTGCAGCACTAACACGCTGACTGAAACTGAGATCGATCTGTTGTGGCAGATGGTTTTGCAAGGTATCACGAATCAAATGACTGCTTTGCCAGGATAATTTAAGCCTCTCATCTCTCAGCATACTACTGACGAAGGACTCCAGCTCATGTGTAGTGAGTTCATCATCCATTGCGGCAGATAAGGTTTCTATATCCTGACTGGGGTGTTGCATGGCAACTGTTTGGGGTTTCATATTGACTCTCCATCCATTAAAGGACGAATGGCATTTTCTATAATTTCACGAGCACGAAAGATCCTTGAGCGAACAGTACCAATAGGTATTTCAACTGTGGTAGCGATCTCTTCGTAACTCATACCTTCAATCTCCCGTAATGTTATTGCTGTGCGTAAATCTTCGTGCATGGACTCAATCGTTGAAAATATAATACTCTTTAGCTGATCCCGATGGAGTAATTCATCCGGGGTATCTGATTCATGGAGTTTCGAATCAAGCCCCATTGCAGTAGCATCTTCCGCATCAACATCAGAGCGCGGTGGACGTGATTTTTGTGCCGTAAGATAGTTTTTGGATGTGTTAATGGCAATTCGATAAAGCCAGGTATAAAACGCACTATCCCCACGGAAATTGGGTAAAGCACGATAGGCTTTAATGAATGCTTCCTGTGCCACATCCATAGCATCGGCCTGGTCACGAACATACTGGGTAGCAACCTGAATAATCTTTTGCTGATATTTTTTAACCAACAGATCAAATGCTGACTTATCACCACGCTGTACCCTTCTAACCAACTCAAGGTCAATTTCTGCTTCGCCCATACGGGCGTTACTCCTGTTATCAATTTTCATGTTCTATTAATTAAGCTACAGTTATGACCATATGTTATATAAAGAGTTCACGTTAAAATAAAAAAGATTTTCTAACATTTTGCGTGATAATCTCACTGACATAATCAAACATTTTTTTCTATTATGACAAAATCGTAAGAACCATTATTATCCAGCATCAACGGGTACACTAATAGTTTCTCACAGTTATCCACTTATTGAACCTTTCTTTGAAGTACAAATGCCAATGGCTCACACTCAAAAGACAGACATTCTAATTATTGGTAGCGGTGCTGCAGGTTTAACCCTGGCACTGGAGATAGCTGAGCATGCCAGAGTTACCGTTCTTTCCAAGCTTGGACTGGCTGATGGATGCACCAATTACGCTCAAGGCGGAATTGCTGCGGTGATGAGTGATGAAGATTCACTCACAGCACATAAAAATGACACTATTAATGCTGGAGCCGGTTTATGTAATTCCAAGGTAGTAAAACACACCACCAGACTGGGTCCGCAAGCGATTGAATCCCTGATTAAACATGGAGTGCCTTTTACCCGCAGTGATGATGGTTTTCATTTAACCCGTGAAGGTGGACATACTTTTCGTCGTGTACTCCATGCTGCCGATGCAACCGGACAGGCAATTCAGACAACGCTGTTACAGCGTGCACAGACACATCCAAACATCACCTTAAAAGAGCACGCCATTGCGATTGACTTAATCACCACAGAAAATAATGAAAAAGGAAAAAAGTCCCGCGTCACTGGATGCTATTACCTGGATAAGAAACAGGATCATGTAGAAGCCATCTCGGCACGCTTTGTGGTTTTGGCAACAGGAGGTGCCAGCAAGGTCTACCTCTATACCAGCAACCCGGATGTTTCAACCGGTGATGGAATTGCGATGGCCTGGCGTGCTGGATGTCGTATCGCCAATATGGAATTTAATCAGTTTCATCCAACCTGCCTTTTTCATCCTGATGCAAAAACATTTCTGATCACCGAGGCAATTCGCGGTGAAGGTGGTCATTTACAGCTTCCTAATGGTGAGCGCTTTATGCAACGGTTTGACAAGCGTGGGGAGCTGGCACCCAGAGATATTGTTGCACGTGCGATTGATCATGAGATGAAGCGCCTGGGTACAGAGTGTCTCTATCTGGACATCAGCCATAAACCAGCTGAATTTATCAAATCCCACTTTCCTACTGTCTACGCTCGTTGCCTTGAATATGGCATAGATATCACCAAAGAGCCCATTCCTGTGGTACCGGCTGCACACTACACCTGCGGTGGTGTTGTCACCAATACCAAAGGTGAGACAGATATTAAAAACCTCTATGCCATTGGTGAAGTTGCATTCACCGGGTTACATGGCGCCAATCGCATGGCAAGTAACTCTTTACTGGAGTGCGTTGTTTTTGGACAGGCATCAGCTCACTCTATCATCTCAAAACTGGAAAAGAGTGATTTGCCTAAAAAGCTGAAATCCTGGGATGAAAGTCGTGTTACCAATTCAGACGAAGAGGTCGTTGTTTCACATAACTGGGAAGAGCTAAGACGTTTTATGTGGGACTATGTTGGTATCGTACGTACCAACAAACGCCTGCAACGGGCTAAACGCCGGGTGGATCTATTACGCTCTGAAATCGAAGAGTATTATGGCAACTTCCGTGTCAGTAACGATCTGATTGAACTGAGAAATCTGGTCGATGTGGCAGATCTGATCATACGTTCAGCGATGGCAAGAAAAGAGAGTCGTGGTTTGCACTATACCCTGGACTACCCCGATATCGATGATCTCAAACCACCACAGGATACGGTGCTAACCCCGGATAATTTCTATTACTAGAATTTTCACATTTAGTCTGTTTTATTACGACGCATTGTAAAGTGGTGGCAATTCACTTTCGTTGTTAGGTGTACCACTTTTCACCCGATATCCCTTAACCATGTTCCATAACCCATCACCGACCCAGCGATGGGTTCTGGCGCTGTAAAGAGACTGGTTCAGTTTATTTAGTTCTTCGGCAAAGTTTTGTGGTACCCGATCAATGATCTCCTGTAGTGTCATTGGTGGATTTTCAGGCCAAACCACCTCACCCCACAAAATAACCGCTTCACGTGCTGCAACTGCATCACTATGTTTACAGGCTGCTTTTAATTCACGTTCTGCATCATTACGGGTAAAGGCCGGGATATTAGCTTTTGATGATACTGGTTTGTTTGGTGCTTTTCTCAGTAACGATCCCAGGGTCACGATCCACAAAAAGGCAAACACCGCGGCTATCCATATCCAGTAATTTTGTAGACTTAACCAGTTTGTAACAGCTATCGGCACTGGTGGAGATTCAATCTCAGAAGTTGTCGCTGGAATAAGAGGTGTTATCACAGGAGTGGTGTTGCTTTGAGCACCATTATCCAGTGCCGGTAAAATATCAATCTGACGTTTTGGTACTACACTTGTGCGTTGACGATGTTGGTTAATATCCCACCATACTACTTTTATTTCAGGCAGAACAACCCTCCCGGGCGAGGTTGGAATAATTGCAATTTTTTCAATACGCTCACCGAATATACCAATGGCACCTTGATGATCCGTCAGTTGGGGTTGATCCGGATACTGCTTGAGTATGCCGGGTAGCGGCATGTTTAGCTCTGGTAATTGTGCTGCAGTAACGCGTTCTCCCTGCAAGATAATTGTACGAGTCACCGGCTCACCGACACGAAACTGTGGTGGGTTTTGCGGCCACTGTTCTTCAATATGGATGTTGGAACTAGGTACCCAGCCGCCTGTAATGTTTACAGGAATGGACTGTACCTGCAGTTTCAATGCATCTGAGCGCACTCTTTTTCTGACTGTACTCTGACTGAAAAACTGCATTCCCAGACGGCGTCCTGTGGGGATGTCCGCTTCAAACAACAGTGGCTCAATCACCAGCTCGCCACTACTTTGTGGAAACAGTGCATATTGGCGCTCAACCACCTGATAACTACGCCCTAGTAGTTGCTTTTTATACTGTTTATCCTCACCCAGTCGTGTAATAACCACATTTCCATCGGCAGATTTTGGTTCGGTAATAGAAGCAGTACTGGTATTGATGGCACGGTAAAGTTTCAGGGTGTAAATAACCTGAGATTGCACATAGGGCTGATAGTTATCAACACTCACTTCAATAAAGATCTCTGCGGCATTACTTCCCTGATCCTCAGGGGTTTTATCTTTTACTTCAATTTTTACCAGTTGACTGTTGTCATCACCAAAAGAGACCGGGGGGACATACAATTTACCGGTTTTATTGGGCATTAAGGTCACAACCCAGGAGAGTTTTTTGCTCATACGACCATTGATAATTTGAACGCTGGACTCCTGATGTTGCGAGACGATGGTAAAGTCTCTCTCAAGCACGGAAAAATCAGGATCACCGTCTACATCTTCATCACTTTCAAAGGTTAGAGTGAATGACTCATCCAGTGATACAACCGTTCTATCAGGGGTCACCTCTATCAAGGCCGCATTTGCCGCCGTTGAAAAAATGAATAAACACAGTGTGATAACTGCCAACCGTACATCTCTTACCACTACCACGCCTGACTCTCCTCACCGCTATTTTGATATTGTCGTTGATACTGATACTGAAATTTTCGTCTTAACAAGCCACCTGGATCATCCGGTATTCTGCGTAACCATTGTTCAAGTGCCTGTTGCTGCTCCGATGTCATTTCTGAATGTGTTGATGATAGTCCTTCATTTTCACTATCCTGAACTTGTTCCTGATCAGTTTGTGACTGGGTTAGCGGAGCTTCTGCTTCCTGATTGTCCTGAGGCTCTTCTGAAGGTGAGGCTTGTTCACTTTGTTGTTCAGTTTCGCCCTCATCATCTTGCTTACTGTCATATTGCTGCGCATTCGAAGAAGAGTCCGGTTGGCCATTCTGTGAAGAAGATGGTTCATTCTGATCACTTTGCTGATTCTGTTCAGCCTCACCTTTGTCCTGTTCAGACTCTCCCGGATCAGAATCATTCTGGTCAGATTGTTCAGAATCGCCTTGTTGTGATTGCTCATCTGATTTATCAGATTGCTGTTTTTGTCGCTGCTGTTGGCGCAACATCTCTTCGAGCTGTTTGAGGTTATAAGCAGCATCTTCATGTGCTTTATTCATCTCAAGAACACGCTTATAACTTTGAATGGCCTTGTGATAATCACCGGACATGGCATAGCTATTTCCACGATTATATTCATCTTCAACACCATCAAAGCCCTGGAGCACTTCCAGCGATTTGTCATATTCACCCTGTCGATAATGCGCACCCGCCTGCCAGCGTTTATCGGTGAAGGTCTTTGCCGCTTCCTGATAATTTTTTTGCTCCATTAGCGCCGCGCCCTGCTGATTATCATTTTGCCATAATTGTGCCCATTCAAAGGCATGCACCGGTCGGGATAGTGGCAGAATGAGTACCAGCAGCACCACAAAAAAGCCCTGGCGAAACAACAATGCAACCATTGGTACAATTAAAATTAACAACCATGGTCCGGCGTCCTGCCACTCTTCCCCTTGATGAATGGTCTTGTCGAGCTGTTGTTCATCCTGCAACAGATTTTCAATGGTATTTAATGCAGCAATATCCTTTTCATCAATCTGGATCCGACTATAGATCCCGCCACCTGTTTTAGCTAGATCCTGTAGTGGTGCTTCATCGAGCTTGGCAACGACAATTGAGCCTGTTCTGTCTTTGAGGAAGCCTCCATCATCTATAGGAATAGGGGCTCCATCATCACTACCAATAGAGATCACCGACAATAAATGGCCCTGCCTTTTAAGCTTATTAACGACTGTATTAATTTGTGATTGCTGCGATGAAATAATGCCATCGGTGAGCAATAGTACCTGCCCATGACTAACGCCGGACTGATTTAACAGGCGTATTGATTCAGCAATGGCCAGATCAGCACGGCTACCCTGCTGAGGCATCATCTGTGTGGACAAGCTTCCCAGCAGTGCAATGATGGTTTCGCTATCATCCGTCAGTGGCGTCACCACGTATGGCTGTGCCGCGTAGACGATCAGTGCGGTTTGCCCCCCTTTACGCTGTTTTAACAAGTCATGCAGTTTATGCCGCGCACGAACTAATCGATTGGGACGCAAATCCTGTGCATCCATAGAGCGGGAAAGATCCAGTAATACCACCAGTGCCGAGTTGTCCCGAAATAGCGGCATGGGCTTACGTTCCCAGGTTGGACCAGCCAGAGCGATCACCGTTAACAAACCGGCCAGAAACATAATTGCCTGACGATAATCACGGGTTAATGTCTGACGTTGTTGGGTAACCACATACGGGATCAGTGCTTCATCACAGAAATGTTGCCACTGCCCACCCTGCTGGCGGCTTCGCCGATATAGCCACAAACTGACCCATAGTGGAAAAATTCCCAACAACCACTCAGGACGAATAAAATGAAATTCAGCGAACAATTTTATCCCTCCCGCAAATGCTCAGTAGAATCAACAAACCCAGCACAGCGGCAATAGCTAAAGGCCACCAGAACAGCTCCGTCACCGGTCTAAAGACAAAGGCATCGCTCACCACAGGCTCCATTTCATCAAGCTGTTTATAGATATTTTCCAGCTCCTGGGTATTACGTGCACGAAAGTATTTACCGCCACTTTTTTGCGCTATCTGTTTCAGGGTTCGTTCATCCAGATCTCGTGATGGATTAATTCTTTGGCTACCAAATAAAGAGCGTACCAGCATCTCATCGGCTCCAATACCGATGGTATATATCTTTAAACCTTCCTGTGCCGCCAGTTCCGCAGCCTGTATGGGTTCAACTTCTCCAGCAGTGTTGGCACCATCTGTTAACAGGATCAGTACGGGTTTGGGTTGATTTGGTTTTTGCTGTGAGGCTTTCATACGTTTAACCGCCAGTCCGATTGCATCACCGATCGCGGTCGCATCACCCGCAAGGCCAATCACCGCCTCTTCGAGTAAAATGCCAACGGTTTTACGATCGAAGGTTAGTGGTGCCTGAATGTAGGCTTTGGTACCAAATAGAACCAGCCCTACCCTGTCACCAACTCTGCGATCAATAAAATCACCACCAATGCTTTTGGTAGCACGCAAACGGTCAACCACCTTGTTATCCAGTTGAAAATCCTCTACCTCCATACTTCCAGAGAGATCCACCGCCATCATCAAATCACGCCCGGAAACAGGGATCTCGATAGGCTCGCCAACCCACTGCGGACGTGCCAGCGCGGTTAGTAATCCAACCCACATTAATAGTGCCAGACCGGTTAATAACCACTGTTTTCCTTTTCCCTGTGATTGGGAATAACCGCCGGAAAATGGCATCAATGAAGGAACTTTCAGTGCGGCCACATTCTGGCGCTGAATCACCGGCTGATAGCGATAGCTAAACCATGGCAGAGGTATTAACAAAAAGGCATAGGGCCAGAGCCACTCCAGTGTCATTGTACGACTCCTTTTTTTGGCAAGGAGTCGATTAATTGCACCACCAAATCAAACAACGAATGGATATCCACATAGGACTGCGGCTGATAAGGCGCATTCACCAACGATTGCCCTAACTCACTTTGAAAGCGCTTTTCAGCCAAGTGACTATCCAGCAATGCCAACCAGGCATCTCCGGTTAAAGCGGCGGTCTGTTTTCGTGGGTGATAAACCATCGCAATACGACGCAGTAGTGTTGAGGTATTAATGACAGCCTGATGGTGATCACCACTGTTCCGGTATTGCTCTTGCACTTTGTTAAATTCACTTTTAATCGAGCGTAACAAAGCACCGTGTCGCCACCATCGCCTTAAATAGACATACCCAATTATCAACAATACCATCAGTAGCAGCAACAGCCACCACCCGATCGCTGGAGGCCACCAACTGACGCCATCCGGCAGATGAATATCACGTAGTTGAAGCTGACTATCCATGCATCACCCGTTTGATCGCTGCCTGGTGTAACACCATAAAAGGATCATCTTCTGTCGAGCACTCAATCAGTTGTACCCGATAACGCTTACACCAGTTGGACAGTTGTTGAAAGTGTGACTCATATTGCTGCCGATACTCCTCCAGTAACTGTTTGGAACGGGTATCAATATGAATCACCTGATCACGTTGACTGAGGGCTATCCATTCATCTTTGGGCAATGCCTGTTCAAAAGGGTCATAAACATAGATCAGGCGTATATCACTGTGACGTGCCAACGAACCAATCAGCTGTTCCTCTTCTTCATTAATGGAGGTGAAGTCACTAATTATGGTGATATGTGCACCAGGATGAACCACCCGTTGTAAACGTTGCAACATATGGCGATAACTGTTGCTATCACTATCAGTGGGTTTTGCATCAGACCACGCACCATGACGTACCAGTTGATTGAAAAAGTGTAAAACCGCCATACGCCCGGTTTGTGGACGTGATTCAAGGTGCTCACTTTCAGAAAAGGCCATTCCACCTAAACGATCACCACGTTTTTGAGCCTGCCATGCAATCAGGGCGGCCAACTGGGATGCAATCACTGACTTGAATACACCCCGGGTAGCAAAGTGCATGGAGTGTTTTAGATCAACAGCAATATGAATAGCGCGTTCACGCTCTTCTCGAAATAGCTTGGTATGAGTTCTGCCCGTTCTGGCGGTAACACGCCAGTCGATGGTACGAATATCATCTCCGGGAATATAGGGACGTGCTTCAGAAAACTCCATTCCACGACCTTTAAATGAAGAAATATACTGCCCGGTTCGTTGAGATAGCTTTTTTGGCTTCGTTGAAATCAGCTGTTCAGCAGCTCCGTTTAAACCAATGAGTGAGCGGAGTGAAATATTAATCAAACCATCGGTAACCGCGGTAACCCCCTCACTTTCAGAAAGTGGTTCTATGGGTAGACGGTTCTTTTTGGCAGAAAACAGACGATAATGCCAGCTCATCCCAAACCTCCCGGCAGAATGTACAGGTAAACACGCTGTTGAACTTGGTAGCTATTCATAACAACAAGTCTGTTTCCTTTCATCAGGCAATATCAGGTATCTGCTGTGCTATGTAACAAATATTGGGCTAAGGTACCGGGATCCGGTTAATCAACTCATTGATAAAATAATCCGGAGTAACGCCTTCAGCTTCTGCTTCGTAGGTCAGGATTATGCGATGACGGAAGACATCAAATGCCATTAGCTGGATATCATCCGGAGAGACAAAATCCCGACCACATAACCAAGCATAAGCCTTGGCACAACGATCCAGTGCCTGGGTTGCACGAGGACTGGCACCATATTGCACCCAGTCTGCGAGATCATCACCATAGGGATCCGGATTACGTGTGGCAAACACCAGTTGAATCAGATACTCCTCAAGGTTTGGAGCCAGATAGATATCCAGAACCTCATCACGTGCCGCAAAGATAATTTCCTGTGAGATTTGAGGGGCATTGGTCGAACTGGCCTGATAATCAGAACGGGCTTCTGCCCTGGCCAGTTCAAGAATGATCTTTTCAGCCTCTATATTCGGATAGTCGATATTGACATGCATTAAAAAGCGATCAAGCTGTGCCTCTGGTAGTGGATAAGTACCCTCCTGCTCCAGCGGGTTTTGTGTCGCCATAACCAAAAACAGTGGTGGTAACGGATAGGTTACTGAGCCTACAGTGATCTGACGCTCAGCCATTGCTTCAAGGAGTGCGGATTGCACCTTGGCTGGGGCACGGTTAATCTCATCTGCCAGTACCAAGTTATGAAATAATGGCCCCTGTTGAAACTTGAAGCTGCCATCCTGGGGACGGAATATCTCTGTACCGGTCAAATCAGCGGGCAGGAGATCGGGAGTAAATTGAATACGGTGAAAATCACCTTCCACACCATCTCCCAGGGTTTTTATGGCGCGGGTTTTGGCGAGTCCGGGTGCTCCTTCAACCAACAGGTGTCCATCGGCAAGCAGTGCAACCAATAGACGATCAACCAAATGTTGTTGCCCGATGATCTGTGTCTTGATGTACTGACGTAGCTCTAAAAATGACTCTTTAACCACCGTTTTATCAACTCCTTTCACTATTTCGTCGTTAAGTTTATTAGTAGGCGCTAATTCTATGCCTTTATAAGATGACTTCAACCGCTTATTGAACGGAATGTGATCTGTTTTTAAGCCATACTCGTAATTGGCGATAATGGTTCTTCTCTATCGCATCTGCAAAAAGTACCCATTGATAGCTTTTTTTGTGCTTATCTTGAAACGCAATTATGGTCAACAGTGGAGAAATGAGGATTGCCCTTTCCATTTCAATACATTTTTCATCATCAGCAATCACCAGTGTCCACTGACCATCATTGTGCAGCCTGAGTTCTTTGGGGATGGATGATAGCTCAATACGGCTTTTCCAAAGATAAACAAATGCCGCAATAATCAGCACGCTCCCACCCAACTGCCATTCGATTGACAATCGAGTGAACCAGAAAGTTCCCAATAAAAACAAATGATAGCTCAGCACAATCAGTTTAAAGGTAAACGATGATTTAACGGGAATATGTTCTGGTAATAGCTGTTCCATAGCGACTTTGGGTATATGATAGTGTTTTGATAATAACAAATTAACCTCCCTGGTGTCGTATTGATGTCACATCCCACTACTTACAGAAGCTGTTCTTAATCCAGGTTTAATAACTGCTCAAATTGCGCTGTTTGCATTGGTTTTCCATACAGGTAACCCTGATGAAGAGAACAGTTATAATCCAATAGCATTTGACGTTGTCCTTCAGTCTCTACACCTTCAGCAATAACATTAAGATTAAGGCTGTGAGCTATCGCAATAATGGCTGAGACAATGGCCCTGTCGTTGCTATCCTCTACAATGTGGCGCACAAAGGATTGGTCAATCTTTAGCTGGTTTAGCGGCAATCTCTTCAGGTATTGCAGTGAGGAGTAGCCGGTACCAAAGTCATCCAGTGAGAACTGGATACCGAGCTTGTTCAATGAATTCAAGATAGAAATCGTCGCATCCATGTTTTCCAGCAGTATGCCCTCTGTCAGTTCCAGCTTCAATAATTTGGGATCAATACCATAGCGTTGTACAACTGCCTTCACCTGAGTCCCGAAATCTTCCATAAGGAACTGGCGTGCACTGACATTCACCGCCAGTGATAGATCACGAGTACGCTCATCTTGCTGCCATCTCTTTAATTGTGCACATGCTGTTTCCAGTACCCACTCGCCTATGGAGAGGATTAGCCCGGTCTCCTCAGCCAGAGCTATAAAATGTACCGGAGAAACAACACCATGATGAGGATGGTTCCAGCGTACCAGCGCTTCTGCCCCTATTGGTCTGCGCGTACTGTCAACCTGAATTTGGTAATACAGTTGAAGTTCCTTGTTTTGAATAGCATGGTGCAAGTCATTTTCTAATGCAGCACGCTCATCTATGTGTGTTTGCATTTGAGTATCAAAGAATCGCAGTGTATTTCTGCCAGCACTTTTGGCCTGATACATGGCTATATCGATCTGTTTCATCAAATCATCCGCTGAAAAGTAATCATTATCGCTAAAAATCGTTACTCCTATACTGGCAGAGCCCTGATAGATATATGAGGGATATCGATAAGTTTTACTGAGCACAGAGAGAATTTTCAAGCCAACAGACTCTGTATGCGTTGCTGCCTCATCTATCTCGTTGCTAAGGTCTTCAAGCATCACCACAAACTCATCACCACCAAGTCTTGATACGGTATCTCCCTGACGTACACATGATGTCAACTGCTCTGCAACCTGCTTTAATAGCAGATCACCAATATCGTGACCCATAGTGTCATTAAGATTTTTAAAGTTATCCAGATCAATAAACATTAACGCCCCATGGTGTCCTCTGCGAGAGTTATTAATCAGGGCATGATTCAACCTGTCGATAAGCAGGCGTCGATTGGGGAGATCGGTCAATGGATCATAGAATGCCAGGTGTTCAATCACATCCTCAGCTTTTTTACGTTCGCTGATATCACGAACGGTTGCCTGGAGTATCGGTTTTCCATCCAGTTCCAGAGCACTTAATAGAACTTCAGCAGGAAAGGTTTCTTTGGTATCAGCTCGTTGATGTAACCACTCAAAGCGAAGACTACCCAGTTTCATTGCCGTGTTAATATGCAGATTCGCCAGCACCATAGAGTCAGTTCCATCAGGTTGTACTGGTGGTGAAAGATCAGCAGGATGTTTAGTGCAAAACTCTTCTACACTAGCACAGCCAAACAGTTCTATTGTTGCGCAGTTACAATCAAAGAATCCTTTTTCGTTCAGCAACATAACTGCGTCACTGGTGGAATTATAGAGGGTACGGTATCTGGCCTCAGAACGCAGTAAATCCTCTTCTGCTTTCTTACGCTCACTGATATCACTCATAAAAGCGATATAATGCCCGTTCGATCCCTCTTTTTTTGGGGCATGATAATAAATGACGATCTCGACCGGAAATTCATGACCATCCTTGTGTTTGTGTATTGCTTCAAACCGATCATGTCCCTTGTTTCGAAACGGTATGGCAATCTCTGAAAAAGGTAATTGAGGGAGAGAAGGATCGATCTCAAACATCGTCATACCCAGCATTTCTTTTCGAGTATAGCCGTGTCTCTGACAGAAATAGTCATTAACATACAGGAGCTGACCTGTGGTCCCATCTACTAAATGAATACCAATACCGGCCAGATCCATGGCAAGTTCCGTTTCACGCAGTTTATGAAGACTCTCCTCCAACTCTGCAGTACGTTCCCTGACCCGTTGTTCCAACACATCCTTTGCATAGCGTAGTTCAAGATGTGTTTGTATCCGTGCCATAACCTCCTCACGCTGGAACGGTTTGGTCACATAATCTGAGGCACCAACCGCGAAGCCTTGCAATATATCATCCACTTCAATGGCAGCACTGACAAAGATAACCGGTACATCGTGAGTCACTGGATCTGCTTTTAAACGTCTACACACTTCAAAGCCATCCATATCAGGCATACGAATATCCAGCAAAATCAAGTCGGGAGTGTCTTTGGTTGCCGATTTTAGAGCCAGTTCTCCGTTAATTGCCGAACGCACCGTATAGCCTTCTGCTATCAGAAGGTTTGATAACAGCTTCAGTGCGATGGGAGTATCATCGACTACGAGTATTTTGCCTGGTTTCATGACAATGAATCCGGTTTGACCTGTTCCAGAACTGTCAGAATGGCCTCATAGTCAAAGTTGTCTGCCAGGAGTAACAGTTTTTGATGCAAATCAGCATCATATTCAGCAACCTGATTAATGCCTGCATGAATTCGTTCGGTTTCCAGAATTTCCAGAGCAATTTTTAGCTCTTCGCGCAACCCTTGCGGTAACACAGCCAGCATCTGTGGTGTCAGCTTTACATCTATTGGCGGGGACCTTTCTTGCGATTGTGCATAACTATACTGTAAGCCTAATTGCCGCGTTAAACTTGCATAAATATCATTAAAGCGATAGGGCTTGCTCACGAAATCATTCATACCTGCCTGATAAATCTCATCACGTTGTTCTTTAAACGCTGATGCCGTGACCCCAATGATCTTGACATCCTTGCCCCCAGGTAGGGCTCGGATATATCGAGTTGCTTCGATACCATCCATTACAGGCATGCGCCGATCCATCAGAATCAAATGAGGTTTCCAACTCTGGAAAAGTGCTACCCCCTGCTCTCCATTCTCAGCTACTTTGGTCTTTATACCGATCCTGTCCAATAAACTCTTGAGTAACAACTGGTTCTCCAGTTGGTCTTCTACAATGAGGATGCGATAGTCAGGCTGACCTGGCAACAACCCAGTCACATCAGATGGTGTAGAAGCAACTGGATTAGGAATTTCAGAAGCATCAATCCTTTCGACCGGAACTTCTACAGAAAAAGTAGAGCCCTTGCCTACAGCACTACTGACGCTAATCTTTCCACCCATCAGTTTTACAAACTGTTGGGTGATAGATAGTCCAAGACCACTACCTTGATTATCACCATCTTGCTTACCCAGTTGCACAAAGGGCTCAAATAGACGCTGTTGGTCTGCGACCGAGATACTGGGACCGGTATCTTCCACTTCAATCAATAAATGCTGCATTACACCTGTATATTTCATGCCAAAGTGGATAATAACACCTCCTTTGTCAGTAAATTTAATGGCATTTCCTATCAGGTTGATCAGAATCTGACGTAAACGTGCTTCATCACCGTTTATATAGCGCAGAAAATCGGAAGACTGTTCGATCTGTAAGCTCAGACCTTTTTCATCGGCGCGAATACGCATCAGGTCTATCACGTCATAGATCATGGCACCCAGATCAAATGGTGCGATTTCCAGCTGTGTCTTCCCTGCTTCTATCTTGGCCATCTCCAACACATCATTTATCAAAGTCAACAGATGAGCACCACTACGGTTAATGATATCCAGCGTTTCACGCTGTTCTTTATTTTGTTGTGCATCACGGAGCATCAAGCTGGAGAAGCCGAGTATTGCATTAAGAGGTGTGCGCAATTCGTGACTCATTCTGGCAAGGAAAACGCTTTTGGCTTTATTGGCCGCCTCTGCTGCATCACGTGCTAACACCAGCGCAGCAGTGCGCAACTCTACCTCTTCCTCAAGATGATTCTTATAGCGAATCAACGCCTGTTCAGCCTTCTTGCGTTCGGTAATATCTTCGCCAGAAGAAAGAATACCGGAGATGTTACCGCTATCGTCTTGTAAAATCGTATTATGAAAGGCGATCATCCTTTCTTCACCAGTTTTTGTAAGAACCGAATTCTCAAAATTCTCGACTGGAGCAACATCTCCAGTCATCAATTGTCGGAAAACATTCTTAACCTCTTCCCGAAGTACTTCAGCAATACATAACTCAAACCAGTTTTTGCCAAGAATCTCCTGTTCGTCATAACCGAGGATCTCGCACCCTTTTTTGTTAATCAGAGTGATGCTTCCATTCACATCCAGTACCACAATCATCACAGCGGCAATATCCAGATACCTTTGTGCCTGGTTTTTCTCTTTTACAAGCTCTGCCTCCAACTGCTTGCGCTCAGTGATATCAACGGAAATCCCCAACAAATGCGTTGGATTCCCTTTATCGTCATATAACCCAACCTTGCGTGTATGTAGTATTTTTTCACTTCCATCGCTACTGTTGATGAATTCTTCAGGAATGTTTAACTTATGATGGCTTTTCAGTACTTCTCGATCCTTGGCTGTAAAAAAGTCGGCCTGTTTCTTGTCAAAGAAATCGTAATCATTCTTGCCAATGAGACTTTGCCGTTTATAACCCAGAAGTTCTTCCCCTGCCTTGTTGAACAGCTCGAATTTTAGATCTTCAGCACGCTTGAGAAAGATCATCGCCGGGATATTTTCCACAATCACGTTCATCATGTTGCGGGATTTTTCCAGTTCGAACTGTACTTGTTTGCGATCATCAATGATCGCATGTACACCGATCATACGTAGTGGTTTGTTTGCATCATCCCACTCTACAACTTTTCCGATGGAATGAAACCATGCCCAGCCACCGTCATGGGTACGCCGACGATATTCTGCTGATAGCGGGCCACCACTCTCAAGACATGATTGAAACGTTGCAATGACTGCATCATGGTCATCCGGGTGGAGGTTATCGATCCAGTTTTGTAATGATGTTGTAAATGTTTCCGGGTCATATCCAATCATGCGGGCATATTCAGGGGTGATCTGAATTTCACCAGTCTGGACATTGACATCAAACCATGTCTGATTTGCAGCATCAAGGGCAAGCTGTAACTGTATATGTTGATGTTCCAGTTTGCTCATCATCTTGTGTGCACGCAGCGCGGTATAAACAGTGACAAATAACTTGTCAGCGCTCAGATCGGATTTGAGTCTGTAACCATCTATCTCATATTTCTGTATCACATCACGCTCTGGCGCATAACCAGGCTGACCAGTGACGATGACAATTTGAATAGTGCGGTTTCCCATCTCCTTGCGGATATGATGAACCAGCTCCAGACCCGTTTTTTCTGTTTCCATCACCACATCCAGGAGAATCAGAGCGGTGTCGGGATGCTCATTTAATCTGGATTTAGCTTCTTCGGCAGATGTGGCATCCAGTAATTGCAGGGGGCGTTCTTCGATCACCACATCCTGCAAAGCAAGACGCATCACAGCATGAATATCAGGCTCATTGTCAACCATCAACACTTTCCATGTTTCAGAATTGCTTTGTGCCACCTCCTGTGCACCTTCCGGGGCAAATAGTGAAGAAAATTGATCCTGTTCGCTCATAGCGGCACCTCTATATGGAAATGAACACCTTTCCCAGGTTCACTCTGGCACTGAATAGCACCATTCATACGGTGGGTTATCAGGTTGTAAACCAGATACATCCCCAATCCTGTGCTCTGCTGCAGATCTGTGGTAAAGAATGGATCAAAGATCCACGCCAACACCTCTGGAGCAAGGCCGATACCATTATCGCGATAATCAACATACATACTTTTCAGATCTGTAATAATGCTGACATCAATAGTATTTTGATCATGTTCTTTAAAGCCATGCTCACGTTCTTTAAAACCATGCTTGAGTGAATTGCTAATCAGATTGATAAAAATACTAACCCAATCATCACGAAAGCTTTCTATCTCCAACCCTGATTCACAATGGATATTAACGCTGACATCATTAGCGTTGAGCCGATCACCCAAACTGCGGACAACCTCATCAACACAAAGTCTTATGTGGAATTTTTTCTTTTCCGTGCCGACAACCTCATCCAGCGCAACATGGCGAAACGCATCGACAAGCAAACCAATACGCTCCAGATTTTTCTGGATCAACCCGGTAGCTGATGTGGTGGATTCAAAATAATTTTCAAGTTCTGACTGTGTCATACTGCGTTCATTAAAGTGTTGTGCAACTAGATTGCCCTGTTGTTGCAAGGTGGTGGTGGCAGTCAGACCAACGCCCAGCGGAGTATTAATCTCGTGTGCAACACCGGCAATCAGAACCCCCAGTGAAGCCATTTTTTCCGCCTCAATCAACTTACGCCTGTTGCGTACATTCTCTATAGTCAAACCACACACATCGATAACAGCCAAAGCCATGTTTAAATAGCGTTCACAGTATTGTGGGAATGCCAGTTGATCAACGGCGATAAGGGCTGACACATTGCCATCATGTTCAATGCGCAACAGAAACCCCTGCTCATCAGCGGTCAAAGCATATTTACTCTTCAATGCACGCATCGCAGCAAGCATTTCAGCAGGAATATCACCTTTTGGGATTGGAATATTGTTTTCTACCCTGAGGTAGTAGAGGTTTGCTGGAGCGAATAGCATCTGAAACAGCTCCTCGATAGCGGCTATAGCATCCTCTTCATTTTGTGTTCGTGCCAGTCGCGTCAACATATCCATAACAGCGACTCTATCCGACAGTTCACCAGCATGGCGCTGTTCTGCCTCTATAGCATTACGCTGCGCCATTACCTGTCGCCACTCCAGCACCAGCCGTGCCAGGAATAACCGTGTAACATCCAGACCAACCGGGATACGTCGCATTGGCAGTTTAATCACCTCGCCCAAATCGGAGAAACGTGTTTTGCTCTCTGGATCAATACCGCTATCGAGCAATACCAGCTCTTTGGCAAAGTCGATAAAGAATTCATTGGCTTGATCAACTGAAAAACCCAACTCTTGAATCTGCCCACGCCAATCTGCCAGCCATGAGGGGGTAATCAGATATGCACCACTCGCAATTGCCTCATTAACCAGAGTTTGCCCAGCCACCAGATGAAAGCATTGTTCAACCCTGACGATACGCGTTGCCGAAAAACGGGATGGAGGATCAGCTAAAGCACTCATGCAAGCACGACCCAATACCACAACCTGTTCACACTCTTGGGGTATAAGAGCTCGCAGCTCTTCCCAGCTCAACGGGGGATGTCCACAGTTAGACGGAAACTCGTCGACGACGATAACATCATCCCAACCCTCAGCCGCCACTGCCGCTACGACCTCGCGGTGGAAGTTATGACAACTAACAATACATAGTCTGTAAGTCATGGCTTTATTTTAGTTTGATCTATCATCGACCCAGTCATCTATCCAATCCAACGGGTAGCGCCCCCAGCGCTCTACTGCATCGCTGATGGCCAGCAGCACCTCACCCGGCACCTGCCAGGGGATCTCGCCATGATTATCCCCAAGTAACAGTCCACCCCCACGCCCTGCCCTGGCAATGATACGTTTGACCTCATACTCTGCCTGTTGCACATTCCAGCGGCGCATCTCAACACCGTTTAGATTCCCTAGCAGACTCACTCGTTTATTTGCAGCGCTCTTCAGTTTGGCCATATCTTCCAGTGTACTCACCCCTACCACTGCAGTGCCGGTATCGGCGATATCAGAGATAATTGGTAGAGAGCGTCCCGATGCCATATGCGTCGCAGTCGGTCCTTTGATCTGTGAAATGGTACGCATGGCGATCTGTTGTCCGGTTTTAAGATAGAGATCGCGTGGAATATTTGTGGTAGATGAGAGTGGATCAAAATAGCAGATCGCAGTAGCACCCGCTGCGAGCTGTGCATTAGCCCATTCGACCGTAAAGGCTTCCGTGGCTTGCATCAGGCGCTCAAAGCGTTCGGGTTGCTCGTAGATTAAGTCGATATATTTTTCCAGACCCATCATCATGATCGGCAGCGAGAATGGCGATATGGAAACGCCGATGATAGGCACACTATTACCAACCTGCGTCTTCAATCCTCTTGTTGCATCGAGTACACGCAAAAGACCTGGAGCGTTCATAACTGATGGTGTTTGTAATGTATCTATATCCTCTGGATGTTCGATGATTGGATCTCCACAAAGTGGTGGTCCATCAGGGAGAAAAATGGTTGTCCCTCCCCAGGCTTCTATCTCGATGGATGCGTAGAAAAAACTATAGAGACAATCACCACGATACTTCTTTAGCAGGCGCATTTGTCCTTCGATAAGGTTATCAGCACCGGAAAAATATTCCTCAATTGATAAATCAAGCTCTTTGGCTCCATGCATCGTGGTCAATAAAAACAACGGTACACGATCCGGTTCCTGTTGCCCCAGCGCGGTCAGGGTACGCTGCATCGAATTCATGGTTGTGGGACTGTCGTTACAGGTACTCATGACATCTCTCCCATCATTCTTTTTACGATAGTGACAGCATCAGAGGCATTGTGTCCCATAGCATCAGCACCAACTTCTTGCCACATGTTTTGATCAAACTGGAAAGGGGCTCCACCGACAATGATTCTGATTTCAGGATCGATCGACTTCAATCGCGAACAGAGTTCGCGTACCTTCAAAGCTGAGGGAAGAATCAAAACCGATATCAACAACACGCGTATATTATCAGCCAGCACTCTCTCTATCAGTTCATCTACATCCATACGTCCGTAGTCATATAACTCGAAACCACTGGCGCGTAACAAGGAGTAGACAATACGCTTCCCAAGCATATGGTAATCGTTAAGCACGGCGATCGCTGAACGTGGCTGGTTTTTACGATCCGGGTCGCTAGGTGGTAACGCCCTGTCTACCAACTCTTCACAGAAACGTCCACTCAGATAGATCTGCGATAAAGCAACACTGCCACTCGACCATGCCTGACCCAACTGTTCCAGCGCAGGAACGACTACCTGTTCGACCGCTTTAATTGGTGTCATCTGCTCCAGCGCCTGCTGAAAAATACTCTCTGCACCAATTCGATCGAGAGATTCCAGAGCTTCACGAAACGCTTTAACTAATTCACCCATCCTGCTTTTCCCATATCACTTATATGTTAAAAAAATCGTTGGATAACACAGCTATGCCATCTTTTCAGGCAATCGGGATACGCTAAAAAAAAGTCGTTGAACTGCATGATAAGTCTCACTGTTTGATTTAATCATAGGCTCTGGCGATGGAATAACAACATCAATATGAGTAACACCAGATATGTTCAATATATCCAGGCTATATGAAATTGTTTGATATTCTTAATCATGTTTTCTACCGCGAAAACAGCTCATTTTGAGTAGCTACTACAACTATTGTGGAATTTAGATACACCAAACTATTGTGTTCGACGTCATAGACACTATTCTATAAACACAAAACAGAGACGGATAAGAGTATGAACCCAAGCTGGCAATCCTTTTTAGAAAAAAATTCTGCGGTTATTGCATCAAACACCGTAGTTGATTTTGGCAATGCATCGGCTGAACTTGAAGCAATTAACACCCAACAAACTGTCTGGTGTGATCTATCACATATGCGACTATTTAAGGTCAGTGGTGATGATGCCCAGAGCTTTTTGCAAGGCCAGCTCACCAACGATATTCGTAATGTGGATGCAGAGCATCACCAATTAAGTGCACACTGCAACCCTAAGGGCCGCATGATGTTTATGATGCGACTCTTTGCACGTGAGGATGGCTATTACCTGAGTATTCCTCAGGAACTGGCAGATCATGCTCTAAAACGTCTGCGTATGTTTGTATTAATGTCGAAGGTTACGATTGACGAGATCAGCGACCAATGGCTCCATATTGGCATTGCAGGTGACAATGCTAAATCACTGATTACCCGAATATTATCAACACCCTCCTTGAATAAGGATGAAACTAGCCAGGGTCAACATGGCACGGTTCTTACCTTGAGTGGCCCACATCGATATGAACTTATCATTTCAACAGAAATAGCTGAATCAATCGCCAGCGAGCTAACAGAACATGCAAAACCAGTCGGTAAAGACTGCTGGGACTATCTCGACATTGAGTCAGGCATTCCATCCCTGACTACCGCCACAGTGGAAGCCTTTGTCCCACAGATGACAAATATGCAGGTTGTGAATGGCGTTAGTTTTACCAAGGGCTGTTATACCGGACAGGAGGTTGTAGCAAGGATGCAATACCTCGGCAAACTCAAGCGCCGGATGTATCGCTGTCATATTGATAGTACCACTGCACCAAAGGCAGGTGATGAGATTGAATCTCCTGACTCAACCAGTGGTCAGGGTGCGGGAAAAGTCGTTACGGTTGCATCATCACCTCAGGGTGGCTATGAGATGCTAGCGGTGATTGAGGTCAACTCTGCTGAAGCAGGAAGTGCATCCATTAACGGCACCACGTTAACGATTAAAGAACTACCTTATAGCTTAGAAAAAACATAATCACCACAAAACAGACCGCAATGTAGGGTGGATAAGCTACAGGCGCATCCACCATTTCTTTGTGTTGGTTCTGGCGGAGGTTTATTGGTGGATGCGTGCGTTGCACTTATCCACCCTACGTTACGGTAATTTTCCTGTTTTATTTGAAGTAGTTTGATGTAGGGTGGATAACGACTGTAGGGATACAGGAGGTAGAGTAACGCAGGAGCAGTTACCGAGCGTTAGCGCATCCACCAAAACTTATCCACCAAAACACCACCAAAACACCACCAACCATAATGAGGGATTATCATGGCTGACTATCGAAGGGTTTATCAACAAGGCGGTTGCTACTTTTTCACTGTGGTTACCCATCAACGTGCTCCCCTGTTCTCAAACCCTGACAACATCCACCATCTGAAAACGGCATTACACAAGGTCAAACAAAATCGTCCGTTCAAGATCGATGCAATTGTCATCATGCCCGATCACATCCATACCCTCTGGCAATTACCGGACGGGGATTGTGATTTTTCGTCTCGCTGGCGTGAGATCAAAAAATATGTCTCAAGGCAAATCACACAGACACCGTACCCGGTAAAAAGTACCCGTGTATGGCAGAGCCGATTTTGGGAGCACTTGATTCGTGATGACAACGATTGGCGCCGTCATATGGATTACATCCATTACAATCCGGTAAAACATGGTTATGTGAATGATCCGGTTTTATGGCCATGGTCATCATTGCCACGTTGTATTGAGAATGGGTTATACATTCATAATTGGGGCGTGAGCGACACACCGAAATCAATAACAGGCATGGATATGGAGTGACGCAATGTAGGGCGGATAAGCCGCAGGCGCATCCACCAGATCGCAAGGTGGATATAACGTAGTATGACGTAGGGTGGATAAGCCGCAGGCGCATCCACCACCAAAGTGTTTTATTTATGCTTGTGGGCGCATGTGTGGGAATAACAGCACATCACGAATGGATGGTGCGTCGGTAAACAACATCACCAAACGGTCGATTCCAATGCCCTCGCCTGCTGTTGGTGGTAAACCATACTCCAGTGCGGTAATGTAGTCACCATCGTAATGCATGGCTTCATGATCACCGGCATCTTTCTCTGCAACCTGACAGTTAAAGCGTTCTGCCTGATCTTCGGCATCATTTAGCTCTGAGAAGCCATTGGCCAGCTCTCTGCCACCAACGAAAAACTCAAAGCGATCGGTAACTGTAGGGTCTAGGTCATTTCGACGTGCGAGCGGTGATACTTCTGTTGGATATGCGGTAATAAAGGTTGGATCCTTTAACTTCTCTTCAACGGTACTTTCAAATATTTCCAGCTGGATTTTACCCAGACCATAGCTCTCTCTGACTTCGACGCCCAGACGGTTGGCAATAGCAGTTGCACTATCACGGTCTTCCAACTCTGCTGCACTAATGTCAGGATTAAAATGGAGTATGGCTTCTTTGATCGTATAGCGTGCAAAGGGTTTACCAAAGTCATATTCCTCTCCTTGGCAGGTGATTGTGGTTGTACCCATCACTTCGATGGCGATTTCTCGCATCATCTCCTCGGTTAAATCCATCAGTTCCCGGTAATCGGCATAGGCCTGATAGAACTCAATCATGGTGAACTCAGGATTATGGCGGGTTGAGAGTCCTTCGTTACGGAAATTACGGTTGATCTCAAACACCCGTTCAAAACCACCCACCACCAGTCGTTTTAGATATAACTCAGGCGCGATACGCAAAAATAGCTGCATATCGAGAGCATTATGATGCGTAACAAACGGACGTGCAGCAGCACCACCTGGTATCGGTTGCATCATTGGAGTTTCAACTTCCAGAAAATCGCGGCGAGTCATGAAGTCACGGATCTGCTGGATAATTTTTGAACGGATTTTAAAGGTATTACGGGTTTCATCGTTCACGATGAGATCCACATATCGCTGTCTGTATTTAGTCTCCTGATCGGTCAGTCCATGGAATTTTTCTGGTAGTGGTCGTAATGATTTGGTTAGCAGGCGAATATTATCTACCTTAATGGAAAGTTCACCTTTTCCGGTGCGAAACATTACCCCTTCAGCGCCAAGAATATCGCCAATATCCCAGCGCTTGAACTGCTCTTCATAGACACCTTCCGGTAGAAGATCACGCGCAACATAGACTTGCATCGTACCGGACATATCTTTCAACTGGGCAAAGCTTGCCTTGCCCATAATACGTTTGGCCATCATCCGCCCTGCGATGGCAACCCGAATACTCGCATTTTCCAGTGCTTCCTTATCCATCTCATCGCACTGTTGGTGTAAATCAGCGGCAAGGGCATCACGGCGAAAATCATTTGGAAATGCCACACCCTGTGAACGGATCTGGCTTAGTTTTCCCCGGCGCTCGGCAATCAGTTTGTTTTCTTCTTCTGCAGTGATCGTTTCGTTCTGGTCACTCATATCTGTTCCAATGGTTATAGCCCGCTCTTAAGGCTGGCTTCAATAAAGTTGTTTAAATCGCCGTCGAGTACGGCCTGGGTATTTCCTGTCTCCACGCTGGTACGCAGATCTTTAATCCGGGATTGATCCAGCACATAGGACCTAATCTGTGAACCCCAGCCAATATCTGCCTTATTATCTTCCAGCACCTGTTGATCCGCCGATCGCTTCTGGATCTCCAGCTCATACAGCTTGGCTTTAAGCTGTTTCATCGCCTGATCCTTGTTTTTATGTTGCGAGCGGTCATTTTGGCACTGAACCACAATACCCGTAGGGTTATGGGTGATCCGTACTGCTGATTCAGTCTTGTTGACATGCTGGCCACCCGCTCCTGAAGCACGATAAACGTCTATACGCAGATCAGCCGGATTAATTTCGATCTCTATCGAATCATCAATTTCCGGTGAGACAAAGACTGATGCAAACGAGGTATGACGACGATTACCGGAGTCAAATGGTGATTTTCGTACCAGACGGTGCACACCTATCTCGGTTCGCAGCCATCCAAAGGCATACTCACCTTCATAACGAATCGTGGCACTTTTAATTCCGGCAACATCCCCATCTGAGACCTCCATCAGCTCGGTTTTAAAACCCTGACGCTCACCCCAGCGTAAATACATTCGTAGCAGCATATTGGCCCAGTCCTGTGCCTCGGTACCGCCTGAGCCAGATTGAATATCAAGATAAGCGTTACAGGCATCCATTTCGCCGGAGAACATCCGCCGGAATTCCAGTTTTTCCAGTTGTGCTTCCAGTGCCGCCAGATCAGCTTCAACTGCAGTTACCGTTTCGCTATCGTCCTCTTCTGCTGCCAGTTCAACCAAATCAGCTGCATCGCTGAGATTGTCATCAAGATTAGAGATGGTTTCGACCACTAATTCCAGTGATGCACGTTCACGACCTAACTCCTGTGCACGTTCTGGTTTGTTCCAGACATCGGGATCTTCCAGTTCGCGATTGACTTCGATTAAACGCTCCTGTTTAACCTCATAGTCAAAGATACCCCCTCAGCGCATCAGTGCGCTCCTGCATATCGGTTATTTTGCTAAGAATCGGATTTATTTCTAACATCTACCAGAGCCTGTGTACCTTTAATTTATATAAATTCAATGAGATAAGATGG
>RRYU01013805.1_pt2 | contig 56833 bp, 48 predicted proteins | sample 2162651 | NCBI WGS metagenome assembly RRYU01 (sample SAMN10267283, study PRJNA491782) | microbial mat metagenome | isolation source: biomat in the production well | place: Japan: Minami-Kanto gas field, natural gas well KTG3 | collected 2017-06
CCGGCAGGGAACTACCGGCAGGGAACTACCGGCAGGGAACTACCGGCCAGAATGATCGCACCCTCCCCCATTATCGGGGGAGGGTGTTTTTTTCCCAGCCGGTAGTTCCCTGCCCCCTGCCCAAATGAAAAAGCCGGAACGCCACGCGTCGTTCCGGCCACCCTTTCCCGCAGCAAATCCACAGCTATTTGAGCGGGGCCCCGAGTATCTGAACCTAGAAGATCTTCGAGAGATCCATCCCCTTCCTGATCGAGGATCGCGTGGCATAGGTGCGGTCCTCCGCCTGCCCGAATATCCGGTAGAGGAACCAACCAGAGTGAATGCCGAAGGCTTCCAGCAGCGCACGTTGGGCGTAGCGAAGGGCGCCGCCCGCGCCGTGACCGCGGAAGTATTGTTCGAAGAAGGCCATGCGGAAGATGCGCGCTTCCCGTGGATCACGGAAGGCCGCCATGGGAGAAAGCACCCGTCGGAAACCGCGGGCCAGGAAACGCCCCGCCAGATCTTCCGCGTCGACGGGCTCTTCCCAATCGTTGGCCTTCTCCAGGAAAATCATCTCACCGCCGAGAAGGTTCTCATCGGCCAGCAAGTTCTCCCAGGCCTCCAATCCCGAAGCGCAGAAAACGGTGTGGGCCTCTTTCTCAGACTTGCCCTCTTCCAAAATCGCGCCACCGCGATGGAGAAGATTGCGAATCTCCTGAGTTAGCGCTCCACGTCGGTTTTCCTCGGCGAAGACCTCAATGCGATAGGAAGTGTCGGCCACCTGATTTCGTCCGCCGAGAACGTAGAAGCTCGATCCCCGTGGGAAGAGGAATCGCTCGCCCAGGAAGGTCGACCCATCTTTGAGTAGCTCCCAGGGAAGACGTTGCATGAGCCCCGCGCCGAGGACGCGCAGAACCCCCGGCAGATCATCCAAGTCCTCGCCCGGCTCCAAGGCCCCCGCAAAGGCCTTGGACATGGGACCTGTCAGCAAGGCGAGAGCGTCATCCAAAGGACGTCCCTCGCGATAGTCTTCGAGCAGACGCTCCAGGGCCTGCTCCAGATCCAATCCCGCAGGAAGCACGGGACGCAGAGCGCCCTCCACACTTCCCGTCAGAATTTCGCGGGACCTGTCCCTGGAGGGCGCCGCCGACGCCCCCCGCCTGCGCTGCAGGAATCGCCGGAGGTATTCGGCGCGAAGATCCTGATCATCCACCAGAAGCTTCAGATGGATGTTCTCCTCACCTTCCTCTTTCCAGCTTTCCCAGAGCGCCTCAGCAAGCACCGTGAAATCCTCACCCGCATCGGCGAACTGGCCTATAGGGAACGCCAGTTCACGGAGCGCCAACACGCGAGCGTGCTGGAACAATTCACTCATACGACTGCGCAGCAATTCCTTCCCCGCGCTGCCACGGGCGGGAAGGGAAAGGTGCAGGAGGAAACGTATGGGCAGCATGCCGGCGGAAGTCAATCGCAGGTCGCGATCCTCAGGGTACTCCTTAAGTTGCGCGAGTACGCTGGGCGCACTCTCCTCTAACAAGGACGGCAGAATACCCTCGTCACCACGCCAGGGAAGGACGAGAGCGTCTGCGGACACATTGCTGAGTTCGCGACTGGAGACTTCGACGCCGGGTCGAATTGTATCGAGGAGTTTCGGGCACATATGCCCGACGGAGAGCAAGGAAAGTGACAGGCCGAGTTCGATTTAGCGCGTGCAATGGGGACGCGCCGGTTCGGCCTGGTGCAGGTGTTGTTTGAAATGTAGGCGGCTTTACGAGGATTGCCGCAGCTTCCTTGACGGGCACACATCGACCGGTCAGGACCCATGAGAGCCTGCTGCCGCCAGAGGATGGACTCAAGGGAAAGGTAGGTCCGCTTGGCTCCGCCTTAAATATCTTCCACGCGCGAAATTTCTTTTGCCGAGCCGAACTCGAAACGACGCTCACTGCAAAGATCCGAACTGACACGGCAACGGAAGCAGGCAGATTTTACATCGCAGATGGAAGAAAGTCCTATGCGCTCATCACCGGTGGCGAAGATCTCCAGCAGGAAGTCCACTTCCTCTGGGCTCTTCTTCACTGAGGCAGCCATGTCTTCGATGGTTTTCTTGATTCCCTCGATGTCGAGAGATCCATCTACAAGGTCTTCCATTCTGGATACGACCCTGCGCACAGCCGGACGGGAACCGGGTTTGCGGCGACCCATCTCGCGAGCAAACTCGCGAGTGGCTTCTTCGGAAAGATAGCTGAACATCTCTTCCATTCCCGCAGCGAGATCTTCTTCGCTTTCGAAGGACTCAACGAGATCGGTCAGGGAACCGAAGTCATTTTGCAGCACGACGGCCGTGCGCGCATTCTTCGCCACCGAACGAATCTGCTGAAGGTTCAGGCCGAGTATTTCGTCGGCGGCCATGACCTTCTTGTCCTTCTCTTCCATCTCCGCGAGTACCTGAAGATTCCCAAGCTTCTCACGGATCATGGGCTGCATGGAATGCACGTACTTGAATCGGTTGAATCCGAATCGAAGCATCTGAAGCACGATGGAGATCCAAATCTCATCGTCGCTAGATTTCGCCTTCACCCATCGAGCCACCTCCTCCTCCACAAATTTCTGGGGATCGGGAGCATCTTCCCCCACGCTGTCCTCGCGAAGGGTTTCGACGATTTCTTCAAAAAGCTTCTTTAAACGTGCATCCATGACACACTCCACCATAAGGTCTTGGGTGAATTGAATTTCATAGGGATATGAGAAACGGAGAGTTCGCATACTATAGGCAATTCCAGCGACGGATGCTAGAGGAAAGCCACGGCCTTGCCAGGCACCCTGCCCCATGCTAAATTCCGCGCGACCTTGTCCTTGAGGTGATCAATGAGTCGCAAATCGACCGGTTTTCTGATGATTCTCGTAATTCTGTGTCTGACGGCAGTTTCCTTGGCCGCCGAGGAGAAGGTGGATGCGCAAAGTCGCCTTCGGGAGCTGGCCATCCAGGCCAAGAAACAGGGGGAGAAGCCCCCGAACGCGGAATCGCCTACGGAGCTTCCCCAGGGCCTGAAGCAGCTGACCCACAATGGCAAGGCCAAGCGAGAGTCTCAACCCGATTGGGATGCCGACCCCAGTGGCATCTATTTTGTGGAAAAAGGCGGCGGTGTGGGACGGATCATGCGCCTGGATCTGGCCTCATCCGCGGTGGACACGGTGGTGGCCCACGCCTATTTCAACGCCTCCCAGCCGGCGGTATCTCCCGATGGGAAGTTCCTGGCCTACCTAACCCGCCGGGTGGATACCCATGAATCCATCTGGATTCGCAGGTTGGAAGACGGTCTGGAAGGCAAGCTGAGCGAGGATATCGAGGCTTCGGAAGCCTGCCCCGCCTGGAATGCCCAAGGCGGCAAGCTCTACTTCAATCGCAAGACGACCAACTCCCAGAACCACCGGGCGGTTAGCTGTCTCAAAAACGGTGACGCCATGAAAGTGGTCGGACGGGAGCAGGGCAGCTACTACAGCCCCACAGTGACCAAGGACGGAGATCAGGTGGCCTGGTTGCATCGTGAGGGGCGAGACACGAAAATCGTTCTCATGAACACCGAACTCACGGCACTCACTCGCGATGTGCGCACGCCTGGTTACACGGTGGCGTCCATGGATTGGATGCCAAACGGCGAGAGCATGATCGTGTCCTATATGGATAACAGCAATCCCGATCACGGCTTCGACATTGGGCTGCTGAATCTGGAAAGCGGCAGTATCGAGTTGCTGGCAGATCTGGGTCACTACGACTCGGATCCCTGCATTTCTCCCGATGGGACCCGTGCGGTCTTCGTCGCCAATCCACAGGGTCAGCAGGATCTCTACCTCCTGACTCTTCCCTCCGAACCCAGCATGGAGGATTAGGGTGCCCGACCTACAAAAAGTCGTCGTGGTCATGCCGGCCTACAATGCCGAGACCACCCTAGAGCGTACCCTTCAAGATATTCCCGCAGGCAGCGTCGACGAGATCATACTCGTGGACGACTGCAGCCAGGACAACACGGTTGAATTGGCTCGCAGCCTTGGCATCACGGTGATCACCCACGATGAGAACCAGGGCTATGGCGCAAACCAGAAGACCTGCTACCGCGAGGCTCTCCAGCGGGGTGCCGACATCGTGGTGATGATTCATCCGGACTATCAGTACGACTCAAGCCTGGTGCCCGCCATTGTCGAACTGCTGCGCGGCGATCATTGCGACGTACTTTTGGGCAATCGCATCCGCTCGCGACGCGAGGCTCTGGCCGGCGGCATGCCTGTTTACAAGTATCTGGCCAATCGCCTGCTCACCATCATCGAGAATCTCTGGACCGGAGAGAACCTCGGCGAGTGGCATTCTGGTATGCGCGCCTACAAGCGCGAGGTCTTGGAAACCATCCCCTGGGAAGGCAACAGCGACGACTTCGTTTTCGACAGTCAATTCCTGGTGCAGTGCGTGCACTTCGGTTTCCGCATCGGTGACCTGCCCGTGCCTGTGCGCTACATGCGCGAGGCCAGCAGCATCAATTTCGCGCGGAGCATGGAATACGGGATGCTCACCTTCGAAGTCTTCATTCGCTGGACTCTGCACAAGTGGAATCTGCGGCGAGACTCCCTCTTCACGGAAGAGGCCGCCAGTCCGCCCATGTAGTTTCACATTCACTTTGGAAACGCTATCATTCCCCTGCCCCAGGTGAGGAGGATGTGATGCGTTATCTGGCAATGCTGATTCTGATCATTCCCGCCATCGCGAATTCCAACACCATCGGCGTCTACAATGCAGGAGGCCCCTACGACCCAGGAGGCGGCTGAGGCAGCGGGTGGCACTGCGGGACGGTCGTCCCCTACCTACCCACAGTTTTGCATGTCGTCGCGAACTTATCGCTAGATGGTGGTATTTACGCCGCCGAATTCTAAATCGAGAACCTGCCGGCCAACAGCGGCTATCCCATGGGCGCGGTAACCGTGACGCCAAGCTCCGATCTAGTCGTCGGCGATCTTTGGACGGATTTTTCCATCGCATGGCCGGAGCCGGTGGGCGAAGCGGATCACTTCGTGTTCATCGCGGAGATTGAATTGATGATGTTCGATCCCAATTGGATCGACTCGGATCAATGGCTACGCGTGGTTCAGGGTGAGGATTGCGAATGCATTGTGGTGGTTAACTACGAATTCGAGATTTGCGATGCATGGGGCGACTCGATGCTCATGAATTGTGATGTGGAATGCTCAGTCTGTCTCACCGCCGCGGCGGAGTCCAGTTGGTCGGACATCAAGCGGCTCTATTGACTAAAGCCCGAACCAGTGCCCCATGATGGGCGTGCCGATGTAACGCAGCAGCAAGGTTATGATAATCAGCGAGAATGAGAAGGGCGCTGCCAGCTTGAAGACGGGCATGAGGCGCGCAAGGACCAAGGCCAAGACGAAGGCTAGAATAATTCCCAAGGGTCCAGTGAAAGCTCCCACCATGGCGATGAGTGCATAGTCTTCGCCGAGGAGCTTGTCCCTTTCCGGACGATCCCCCGAAAGCCCCTTCATGAGCCCGGGCACAAGAGCCAGAAGCCCCGAGACCAGGTATCCCGCCACGATTCCCAAACCCGAATGCGACCAGGCGAAGTCTTCCGTGCGGATGAAGTAGACGGTGGACAGGATGGCCAGGGCCATACCCAGGTAGCTGATCCAATAGGGAAGCCTGCCGCGTTTCCAATCGGAGGCGAGCAGTGCGCCGAGAAGGGCGAGGAAAATGATTTCGCGGACAAAGATCATAAGAGGCTCCGGGCTGTGGGCTATGGGCTATTGGCCTTGGGCAGATCATACTCAGCCCGCAAATTTCGGCAATAGGGAACCTTGGATAGAAAAATAGAAGTCGGGGAGGGAACGGGCCCTCCCCGACTGACTTTCGAAGCGGAAGGAGGGGAGGGAGCCGTTCCCTCCCCAACTCCTATTTTATCAACACCATGGACCGGCTCTTCACTTCTCCGCCCGCGGAAAGGCGATAGAAGTAGACGCCGCTGCCCACGGGGCGACCGTTCTGGTCGCGGCCTTCCCAGACGACTCGGTGGCTACCGGCGTCCATCTGATCGGCGATGAGCGTCTTCACCAGACGACCGTTCACATCGAAGACCTTGAGGTCCACACGACCCGAGTTATCCAGCGCGAAGCTGATCTCGGTGCGCGGGTTGAAGGGGTTGGGCATGTTCTGCTCAAGACGCAGAGGCACGCTGATGGCGAACTCATCGTCCACACCCGTGCCGCCGAGGATGGCGTGGATCATCAGATCATCCACCGCGCCCTCCACCAAGGTCGGAACGGAGCCATCCCTGGCCTCGAACTTCAGCTGAACCTGACCGGGCTGGGTGAAGTAGTCGAAGAGATCGAGTTCCTGGTTCTTCCAGTAGACATTCATGGAACCGGTGTCGGAGAGAATCTGCGTCCAGTTGCTTCCACCGTCGTTGGAGATCCAGGTCTTCCATTCGTCGCCTGAGCGACCATAGTACCAGTAGAAGTAGCTGATGCTGACTTCGCTGGCCTGGCTCAGGTCGTAGATGGGCGAAAGCAAGGTGGCCGTGCCGGCATCCACGTCGCCGTAGTCATCGGCTTCGCCTTCCAGATGCTGACCGGTAATCCAGCAAAGCGTTCCGGGATGACTGTGATCATCCTCGGTCTGCGCGCTGGTTCCAACCGGATCCACACGCACCCAGTGTCCATCGGCGGCGTCGCCTTCAGTGGACCAACCCGCGTCGATTTCCATGTCCTCGAGGCGCCAGGCCACGATGAACTTGTGGAAGACCGTCGGGGCGCCCCAAGGCGAGGTACCCACGGTTCCCACATTGTCTTCGGCGTAGATGTAGTAGTCCACTTCGCCGGCGCTCTGGGTGGGAATCTCGCCGTAGAAGTAGCTGCCGTTCATGGTGCTGAGCCCCATCGAAGACCAGGAACCACCATTGTGACGGTAGTAAACCACGACGGTAGCCGGATCCACCGTACCCTCAGTGGAAGTGATGGTGGCGTTCACGGGATAGGCAAGACCCGTGTCACCCGTATTCGATAGTGGAGTGTGCTCCACGATCACGCCCACAAGAATGGGCGGGCAATCAAAGCCGTGATTCGTCGCCGCTTCACAGAGAATGCTGTAGTGCGTTGTACCATTGTCCAGGTCGCCATCATCGTCGTCGGCCATGAAGGTCCAAAAAACCTGGTCGGGCTGCGAAGTGGGATGTCCCATGAGGCGGCCGTAGTGCCAAAGCTGGGCGGACTCGATGGTGCCCTGCTCGTCGCCATAGATGTTTTGCATGCCCATCATGATGTCCCAATGGAATCCCGCGATGGTCTGACCCGCGTAGTGGATTCCCTCACCAACGACATCGTCGGGATAGACGTTGTCGTTGTCCGAGTCGCGGATGCCGCTAACGCAGTTGGCCAAGTAGAATCCGCGTCCGATGACGGACTCCTGAGTTATGAGATTGGCCAGGATATCCGAGTTGCCTTCACCCAGACCCTCGTTACCCTGCCACCCCAGAATGGCGGCCTGAACGCCATGACCGTACTCGTGATGCACGACACCCTGAATCTCACCGGTATTGGCGCAACCGCCGCCCTCGGTGAAGAAGTTGATGCTTCCGTTCCAGTAGGCGTTGCAGTTGTCGTTCAAGCTCACATTGGCACTCATGCGCTGATTCGGAAGTGAAAACTCTGGCGCGACAAGCTGGAAGAAGTCATGGATGTCGCTGACGGCGTTGAACACGTCGCGCTCGTCATTCTGAGCATTCATGTCATCGTAGCTGATCGTGAGTGGGGTGCCCTCGTAGGCCGTACCGTTGAACGTGGCTTCTCCACCACCCATGTTCGTGATGTTGCAGTAGGGACCGTAGAGGTCGGCGGTGATGGCGGCCGTGCCACTGGAACTGTTCCAGTTGCCGAACTCATCGCTATAGACTGTGCTGCTTCCACTCACCTGCACGCGCAGGTAGGGAACCGGCTGATCTTCGATGCCATTGCACCAAGTGTTCGGCTGCACTTCGGAGTTCGTGTCGCCTTCAATAAAGAAGTGCACGTCGTTATAGCGCCAGACGATGCTGCCGTCGTGAGCGTCGACATGCGTTACCCAGATGCCGACGGGGTCGGCGGTATGCACGCGCAGGCGCCAGACAAGGTGATGCTCGACGCTTTCCTCACTGAGAGGCACGGGGAGCACCAGCAGCTCGGGCGCGGCCTCCACGCTGTCGTTGGCGGGATCGAATGCCAGGTCGATGCGCGCGATCTGCTCGGCCTGCTCGGCGGAGATGGTCGGCATCGTGGAAAGATCGATGTCTGTATAGACATCGGAACCGGCGGCGACCAGGCGGCCATCATCGGCGAAGGCGGCGAAGGCCTTGCCCTGCCACACCGGAATACCCTGGTAGGTCTGCGCCAGGTGCGCCACCCACTTGCCCACGGCCTGCACACGATCGGTCACGTGAAGCTCGGCACCCACGGTCCCGAGATTCTCGGCCTGCTCGTCGAAGAGACGAAGGGCGGCCGCGTCCAGATCGGCCTCGGCACGAAGGCCGCCGGCGAAGTCCGCGCTGCCGTAAACGATGTGCGGCGTGCCGGACTGGGAATTCCAGGAGTAGACGCTCCAGTCGCCTCCCAGGTCACGGGAGAGACCAGCTTCCACAGCATCGCGTCCCTGCAGGGTCGCAAAAGACTGGTAGCTGTGCAGATCAAAATTCTGGAGAGGAATCTCAAGGCCGGGCGTGCTGTCGGGAGCACGGAAGGCCAAACTAGCGGCAATGGTCAGAACGAGCCCGAGGATTGCCAGCGAAAGGCTGAAGCGAGACTGCTTCACAGGGAGCCTCCGATGTGGAAGGGGAACGTGGGGATGAGTCAGAAGGTAATTCTAACACAGATTAGCAGGAATAGGGAACGGGGAAGGGGCCATGTTGCTTTTCTATGGGGATCGACGGGGCCCCAACCCCATCCGGGACCGAAGTCCCGTTTTCCAGAAGATGTATGAATTCCATTAAAATACATGTCTGCTGATTGAGCAAGCACTGAGTTGCGATGGGAATTTAAGACCGGAAACACCGCTACAGGGAACAGCTCGACCTTATAGTCTACGCAAAAATGGATTGGATGCGGCCTCTTCCATCAAACTGCTATCTGGCCCATGCCCACTATGGAGCACTGTATTCGGTGGCAAGGCCGAGATTATTTTTTCGCCGATGGATCGCATGAGGGTGGCGTGGTCGCCGCCGGGCAGGTCGGTGCGGCCGATGGATCCAGCGAAAAGCGTGTCGCCGGCGAAAAGATGGTTGTTCACGCTGAGACAAACTCCGCCGGGGCTGTGGCCCGGAGTGTGGATAACTTTCACTTCCAATTCCCCCACCTTGACCACTTCGCCGTCCACCAGAGACTCGTCCAGTCGGGGCGGCTCCACGGGTTCCATGCCGTAGAGCCCGCAGATTTCTTGGAGGCTCTCCACCAGGAAATTGTCCTCAGGGTGCATGCGGAAGGGGATATCCAAACGCTGCTGTAACTCTGATGCGCCGAGCACATGATCGATGTGGCCGTGGGTGTTGAGAATGCATTCGATTTGAAGATCCTGTTTTGCAGCCAAGGCGATGATTTCATCCGCAGGTCCACCGGGATCCACCACGAAAGCTTTCTTGCTGACCGGATCCCCCACCAGAAAGGTGTTCTCTTGGAATACTCCCACGGTAATCATCTCGACAATCATCTAGCCTCCGATTTGAGCGAGTGAGTTCAGTTCGCCATCGTCGCCATCTTCCAGGCGATGTTTTTCCGGCTTGGATAGCAGTGCCTTGCGCACCCCATCCTCAAGTTCGCGCTCCCAGTTCTCACCTTCCAGCAAATGCCGCAAGGGAACATTCTGCGCGCCGAACAAGCAACCGCGCATTTCGCCGCGATGAGTCAGGCGCACTCGATTGCAATGGTCACAGAAATTTTCCCCAAGGGGATGAATGATTCCCACACGCAGGCCATCGGACTCGCGCCGGAAAATGCGCGCGGGGCCGTCCTTTCCGTGACGCTCAAGCTCCGTCCAGCTGCCGCGCTCTCCCATGCGTTCAAAAATTTCATCTCCGCTCATGCGCCGCTTCTCATAGAGTTCGCGCGCCACGCCCACTGGCATCAGCTCGATGAAACGCATGCGAAGACCACGCTCGGCCGAGAAATCCAGGAAGTCCGCGATCTCATGATCGTTGATGCCTCTCATGGGCACGGCGTTGAGCTTGATGGGATCCAATCCCGCGGCAAGAGCCGCATCGACGCCTTCGATCACGCGACTGAGATCTCCGCGCCCGGAGATCTCGCGAAAGCGATGGGCGTCGAGGGTATCCAAACTCACGTTCACGCGCGACAAGCCCGCGCGCGCGAGGTCCTCGGCCAGGGGCGCCAGGTGCATGGCGTGTGTGGAAAGACTCACTTCACCGATGCCCTCAATACTTGAAAGCCGGCTTACAATTTCCACCAGATCTTTTCGCAGGGTGGGTTCACCGCCGGAAAGGCGCACCTTTTCGACACCCATGCGTGCGAAAAGGGTCACCAGTTGCTCCCATTCCCGTGGACTGATTTCTTCGCGCGGACCCTCGGGAAGGTGCGGTCCATCGGGCTGGCAGTAGACACACCTGAAGTTGCAATAGGGAGTCACCGAGATTCGCAGGTAGCGAATAGATCTTCCGAAGGGATCGATGAGGGGTGAGAGGGCCACGGAACTCCTAAGCCAAGGTGAAGGTTCCGGCAGCATAGAAAAGGGGCCCCTCGCGGTCAAGCGAGAGACCCGGAATACCTTTGCTAAGCGCTATTTCCAGTGCCCGGAAACCCAGACATGTCCACGGGATGTTCTTTTCCAATGGCCTTTGGTCCAGGTTTTTCCTGGTTTTCCTTTAACCCAGTGGCCCTTCACCCAAACGTAGTTATGTCCGGTCCATTTCCAATGCCCATCCACCCAGACATATTTCGGACCTGGTTTGTTTGGACGCACTTCGTTTTTAGCCGCAGGCGGATCTTTGGGAACATAGGTTACCGTGGTGCAGCCGGCGCTCATAAGCGCCACTGCGATTGCGAGTACTATAGCTTTCATACGGAGTTTCATCTCGACTCCTTGGCTGGAGATTCGCTTCGTCCTTCTCAACCCCGTCACTGCATCGTCCATGCCAGCAGATCAGAGCCGGCGCCAACCCTTGGGCAGGCTCAGCTTGTCCGCGTCCAGGAATCCTGCCAGATCGCGCAGGGTTTCGCCCAGCGCAATTTTGAATTCCGCATTCGCCTTGAAACCCTGTTCGAGATGGATGGCTTTGATCTCGAGCTCTCGCCTGTCGCGATGCAGCTTGGGATCCACGCGTCCCACAAGTTTGCCGTCGTGTAAAATGGGCAACACATAGTAACCGTACTCACGCTTGGGAAGCGGCAGGTATATTTCGATGCGATAGCGAAAACCCAGCAACTCTTCGGCGCGTTCGCGTTGCCAGAGAAATGAATCAAAGGGACACACAAGGGATGTGCCTTGGGGCTTGGGCAGGCGCGCGAGCTTATCGAGAGTTTCAGCGGTGGCGTAGTAGATGTCGCTCTGCCCCGGCACTTCCACAGGAAGGATGCGCTTCTTCTTCAGATTCCTGGCAATCACGGCCCGGCGAACCGGCGCTTTGAGCCGAGGAGAAGTGAAGTAGTTAGACAGATGCTTTTCGCTGGCGATGCCGTTGCCCCCCAGCCCGGTGAAAAGCCAACTGTCCTCATACTCGCCCTTGCTTGAAGTGGGACCTTCCGGATAGACGCGCTCAGCAAGATCGTAGAGTCGACGAAAGTGACGGCGGCCTGAGATGGCCAACTCGCCTTTTCGCCATAGAATTTCCAAGGCCATCTTCTCTTGCTTCCAACCCCACCATGGGCCTGTGCCTCCCCGCTTGGCCTTGAACTCCGCACTTTCCAGAGGGCCCTCCTCTTTGATGCGGCGCCGAACCTCACGCATGACACCCTGGGGCGGACGATGTTCCTTCCACCAACTGCTGTGTAAAGCAAAACTGCTGAAGCTGCGTCGACTTAGAGGAAGATGCTTCAGGGGAAGCACGCTGGCCTCATGTCCCCAAAATTCGTAGGCGATTTTGTCGTGGTAAAGCCAGCGCTTCAGCAAATCGCGATCATAGTTCCCGAAGCGGCTCCAAAGCGTAAGATGATGGGCGCGATCCACAACGTTGACGCTATCTAGTTGCAGCCCGCCGCAAGACTCCAGGTGATCCACGAAACTCTTCTGCGTGAGCTTTCTTCCACGCGGCCGCAGCAGGCCTTGGCGCTGAAACCATAGACGTCGAACTTTTTCTATCTCCACGCGATAAGCTTTGGACATTGGATCCTCCGAAGCCAAGCTATCAGAATTCTCGAAACTGTGCTAGCTTGGCGGCATGAGCATCTATTCAGATCTGACGCCTTGGTATGATCAACTCTTCCCCGTAGGCGAAGTGCAGGCCGACTTTCTCATTCAGAGATTGCGTTCGGCGGGAGTTCGTAAGCTGATCGACGCAGGTTGCGGAACAGGTCGGCATCTTGAAATTCTCGCCGACGCTGGATTCACGGTGGCGGGTCTCGAACCCGAGGAAGACATGGCCGCCGAGGCCAATCGAAAGTTGAAGGGCCGTGCAAAGGTCGAGGTTCTGCGCTTACAGGATGCGACCCAAGTACCCGGCTCCCCATTCGATGCCGTGCTCTGCCTGGGCAACACCCTGGCTCACCTATTGGATGAATCTGCCCTCGTTGAGGGCCTGACCGCCATGACGAAGGTGCTCCAGCCCGGCGGCCTCTTCATCGCACAACTTGTCCACTTCGAAAAAGTCCTGCGAGATGCGCGCGATCCTTTCGCGGTGAAAGTGCTGAAAGATGGCTCGGAATTTCATCGCAGCTACGATTTCAGCAGGGTTCCGCAGAGACTGGGGTTCAGCCTACGCTTCGAAAACCCATCGATTCAATTTGAGGAAAGCTTCGACCTAAGGCCCTGGACCTGGAATGAACTCGCACCGTTTTTCGATGAGTTTGGCCTCAGCCTTGAAGAGCTTTGTGGTGATTGGACCGGTGAGGCCCGACATGAAGAATCGCCGGCCAGTATTTTCATCGCCCGGAGTCTCCCCGGGGAGACTTTTTAACTGCCTGGTATTAATGGTTTAACGAAACACCTTGCGTCCTAAAGCGGTGTTGAGTCGATCAGCTTCCGCCTCGTCGAATGTGTGAAAGCGCCAGGCCAGGGCACTGTAAATCAGAATGCCAGCCAGGATCACCAAGAGTAAACTTGGTATCCCACTGATCCATCCTGCCAGTGGCCACAGGGCCAAGCCCATCAATCCACCGAAGAAAATGGTGCGGAAGTTCGCCCGCCAGGGAATGCGCACGCGGATGTGTTTTCTCAGCATGGCGAAGCTGAGCACGTAGCCGAATATCAGTGCGCTACCCGTGGCGATGGCTGCGCCATTGGCGCCGCCGAAGGGACCGTCCAAGGGTATCAGAATGAAATCCATCACAATATTGTAGACGAGAAAGAGCCGGCTCCAGAGTGTGATCTCGGGCTTCTCGAGAATCAGCGGCAGGAAGCTCATGGTATTCAAGAAATGTGTGGCCACCATAGCCGCAAAGTAAATTCGAAATGGCGAGACTGCAGCGATCCACTTGGGATCGTAAATATGCACGATGAGTGGCTCGGCCAGAATCAGTGCGCCCACTAACAATGGAAACAGGAAAACCGTGACCACCTTATTGTAGAAACGGAAGACCTGCGCCAATTGCCCCTTGTCCTGTTTCTCCGTGTATTCCTTCACGTAGACCGGCACGATCACCTTGAGCAAAAGGTGCATGGGCACCAAGGCGATGAGCGCTGTCACGATCTGCGTGGCGATGCGATAGGTCCCCGCCACGCTCGCCTGCTGATAGTGACTGATGATCCAGGTGTCGATGTCCGTGTAGAGCGCGATGAGCGTGAGGCTGGTTGCGTACTGCAACAAGCCGTACCTTGCCATGCGTTTGATTGGCAAGGCCTCGTCACCGCCGCCCTCGATGTTCTTACTTAAGCCGATCATCCGGCCGAGGTAGGCGAGCAGGTACACCCCATTGCTAATCACCAGGAAAGTGAAAAGCTTGTCCAGGGTTCCCACCAGTGGGATATCACCCTCGCTGGGTAGCCAAACAATGAAGAGTGTCAGCTTCAGCGCCTGGAACCCCACCGTCGCCGCGTTGCGGAAAGCCTGACTGCGATGTGCAGTGAGCATTTCATCGAAGACGGTGGCTTCGAACTTGAGAATGGTGAAGAGCGCAAAGTAGGGCAGCAGGCCATTCCACTCGGAGACATTGAGCCAACTGGACAAGCCATCGCGGAAAGCCCAGGCCAAAAAGACCATGATACTTCCGCCAAGCAGGTGCCCAAGTCCGCCGATCATTTGCAGGCTTAAAGCGCCTCGGCGATTTTTCTTGCCGAGAAATTCGGGCAGGTAGCGCTGAATGATAGGCGAGATGCCCAGGGATAGGGCCATGGCGCCCTGCATGTATCCGCCCAGCATCACCGAGTAGACGCCATAGTTGTGGTTGCTAAGCTTGCGGGCCAGCACGATGGAAATGATCAGCGACAGGAAATAGCTGGAGTAGGTTCCGAGGACTACGAAAATCGTGTCCCGGAACATGCCCTTCAGTTTGCCTCCCCCGGATTCGCTCATGCTACCAAACCGTCACGGCGCCAAGGGTGATGTCGTAGATGCGTTTTTCACTCTCAGGGATATCGGGGATACTCAATTCCAGAATGAGTTCCATTTCTTTGCTGGTGAGCACGTTCAAGCCAAGGGCCAAGTTTACGAAGTCGAACTCTTTTCCGTCCGCGACATTCACCTCCTGGTAGCCTCCCTCAATGAAGAACTGGGCAAATCCTGCGATGTCAATCCACGCTCCCAAATCCGCAGTAAAATAATCGTTCGGAGTGTAAGCATGTTGCCAATTCCTCGCGGGACGTGCGTAAAGCCCGATTCGGTCGGCGTCGTAGTTGATTTCGAGACCCGCCCTGGCCGTGGTCCATCTCAATCCTTCTTCGACGGCGCTGATATCATAGTAAGCGTCGATTTTCACTGGAGAATCAAATCCGCCGTAGAAATTCTTGAAGATCCCGATACTGAAAAGGTCTAGGCCTCCAGTATCTCGATCTGGATAGGTGATTCCCGTGAAGAGGTAGATATGAGAACTCTCATGGATGCCCCAACTCGGTCCAATGATAAGACTCTTACCCCTGTCCTGCCCGAGTTCCTGTCCGATACCGAATCTCGTGAAATAAAACTCGATGGCGCTCGGCCCCATGGGATAGGGCTCCCAGGTGTCCACGGCCAAGGCCGAGGGCACGAGGGCCAGCAGCAGAAGTAAACTCGCGATGCCTTTCAAAAAAATGCCTCCCTGAAAAGGGTCCGGCGACCTGACGGAGAGAATTGCTCCGGGGTCTTGGGCGCTACATTAACGAGCGGGCGCGCCCGCCGTCCACCGTGAAAACCTGCCCGGTTATAAAGGATGCTCGATCGCTGGCCAGGAAAGCGGCCGCGGCGGCAATTTCTTCGGGCTCGCCCAACCTGTTCAAGGGCGTGGCCGCGCCCCAGGCCTGCATAACATCGGCCTCGGCAGCCCCGCTGTCTTTGGAAACCCGATGGGCCAATTCCGATAGACGTTCGGTGCGGGTGTATCCTGGCGCCACAGAATTCACCGTGATACCGAAAGCGCCGAGTTCATTAGCGAGGGTCCGAGCGTAACCGGTGAGCCCGGCGCGAAGGGCATTGCTGAGCAATAAGCCGTCGATAGGCTCACGCACGCTCACGGAAGTGAGAAAGAGGATTCGCCCCCAACCCAGGTCTTTCATCGCGGGAATGGCCGATTCGGCCAGGCCGACGGCGCCATGCAAAATGAGATCGGCAGCGCTGCGCCAGGCGGCATCGTCTAGCTGATTATGATTCCCGGCAGGCGGGCCACCGGAATTGACGAAGAGAATTTCGGCGTCGCCCAATTCGGCGCGGCAAGCAGCTGTCCAGGCAAGCCGGGAATCTGCGCTGGCGAGGTCGAGCACATGAGTGAAGGGGCGATATCCCGTTTCCCCTTCGATGTGCGTAGCTGCCGCTGCAAGTTTCTCGGAACTGCGCGAGCCTAAGGCCAGCTGCACACCTTCCCGCGCCAGTTCCATGGCCACGGCAAATCCGATTCCCGCCGATGCGCCGGCCACCCAGGCCACGCGGTTCTTGATTCCCAGATCCATGCTTACCTCCTCAATGTGTGGAGTCTACAGGCAGGAGGCCAAGTCCAGAAAGCAGAAAGCCCCTGCAGCGTGCAGAGGCTTTTGCGCTTTGCGGATAGCGGTTAGCGGTCCGCTAGAACATGGTCGGCACGTTTTCCACGCGCACAACTTCGGGCACCTGTTCCTTGAGGGTGGCTTCCACGCCGGCCTGCAAGGTGATGGCGGCCGAGGGGCAGCCCACGCAAGCGCCCTGAAGACGCACGCGGACCACACCATCGCCGGTGACTTCCACGAGTTCGATGTCGCCGCCGTCCATACGCAGGGCGGGACGGATCAAGTCGAGGGCTTTTTCAACGCGCTGGGTGAGTTCCTGATTCTCGCTCACGGCTCCTCCTCGGGGCCTGGGTCCAAGGCCAATCTAGCCGAGGGACGCGTCCCCTGCAAGGGTGTGAGCACCGGAACTGCTCAGGGCCTGCTCCAGATCGGCCATGATATCCGCGATATCCTCAATGCCCACCGATATTCTCACGAGTCCTTCGTCGATCCCAGCTTGGCGGCGGAGCTCCGGGGTCATACCCGCATGGGTCATGCTAGCGGGATGCTGGATGAGCGTTTCCACTCCACCCAAGCTCACGGCGAGCTGGGCGAGCTTCACTGAATTCATCAGTTGCCGGCCCGCCTCCAAGCCACCTCGCAAACCGAATGAAATTACGCCACCCCCGCCGGAAGCCTGGCGACGGGAAAGCTCGTACTGGGGGTGGCTCGGCAAGCTGGGATAGCGCAGCCAAGCCACATCGTCCCGATCTTCAAGCCAACGGGCCAGTGTGAGTGCGGATTCGCAGTGGCGTTCCATACGCAGGGCGAGGGTGCGCAAACCGCGCAGCACCAGGAATGACTCCATGGGTCCGAGCACACCGCCTAGCAAATTGAGCGACTTTCGCAGGGTGGTGCAATCATCCTCGCTGGCGGCGATCATTGCGCCACCGACCACATCGGCATGACCGTTGATGAACTTGGTCAGACTGTGCACCACGATATCAGCGCCCAGTTCTAGCGGGCGTTGCAAAATGGGCGTGAGGAAGGTGTTGTCCACGGACAGTCGTGCGTCGTGGGCATGGGCAATTTCAGCCAATTCATGCAGATCGCTGACGACCATGGTGGGATTACCCGGCGTCTCCACATGCACCAAACGCGTGTTGTCCTGCATGGCGCTGGCCACAGCCTGAGCATCGCTGCTATCCACGAAGGTCGCCGTTACACCGAGGCGTGATAGCGGTCCTGCTAGCAAGGAGGTCACGGGACCGTAAACCGATTCCCCACATACCACATGCGTGCCCGCATCCAGAAAACTGGCCATTACGGTATGGATGGCCGCCATGCCGCTCGCGCAGGCCTGGGCACCAGCGCCGCCCTCCAGTTCGGCCAGTGCACTTTCCAAGGCTTCCACCGTGGGATTGCCCATGCGCGTGTAGATGTATCCATCATCCTCGCCTGCAAATGCGGCGGCACCTTGCTCGGCGTTGTCGAACTTGAAAGTGGATGTCTGGACGATGGGAGTCGTGACCGCCCGGTACTCGTTTTCGGCGGTGCCCGCGTGTACGCAGCGGGTCTTCGGGCTCTTGGAAGCAGGCTTCATGGCGAACCCCCTTTCCCGAACAATCTAGATCGGCAAAAGTGTTTCGCAAGATTGAAACCCCGTTAACCTATTATAATTTGTAAGGTTAGGCTATTTCGGGTCCATTGCCTTCGATACTTAGGCCTCGCCGTGGGCACGGCGGTGAATAATCTCATCCTGGAGCTCGCGGCTGAGATCGCAGAAGTAATCGCTATAGCCGGCCACGCGCACAATGAGGTCACGGTGCTCCTGAGGACTGGCCTGAGCCGCGCGCAAAGTCTGTGCATCCACCACGTTCAGTTGAATGTGATGGCCATCGAGGCGGAAGTAGCCGCGCACGAGCATGGCCACCTTTTCGATGCCCGCTTTTTCGGCAAGAAGGCTGGGCAGGAACTTCATGTTGAGCAGTGTGCCGCAGGTGCGCAGATGATCCATCTTGGACGCCGACTTGAGTACCGCCGTGGGGCCCTTGCGATCGGCGCCCTGCACCGGCGAGATACCTTCGGAAACAGGCAGTCCCGCGCCCCTTCCATCGGGGCTAGCACCGAGCACCGAACCGAAGTAGATGTGGCAGGTAGTGGGTAGCATATCCAGATGATAGCGACCGCCGCGCAAGTTGGGTCGGCCGTCTAGCGCCTCGAAAAGCGTGTCAAAAACCGCGCGCATGATTTCATCGGCGGCGTCCTCGTCGTTGCCATAGCGAGGACTGCGCTCGGCCAGGCTGCGGCGCAATTCATCGTGATCCTCGAAGTCGGTGGCCAGGGCGGCGAGGAGATCGTCCATGCTCAAATCGGCGCGATCGTAGACATGGGTTTTCACCGCGGAAAGACTGTCGGTGATACTACCTATACCCACACCCTGCACGAAGCTGGTGTTGTAGCGCGCACCGCCCGCGTTGTAGTCCATGCCCTTTTCGATGCAATCGTCGATGAGTACCGAAAGGAAAACCGCCGGCATTTTTTGGGCGTAGATTTCCTCGATGATAGCATTGCCCTGCAATTTGATATCCATGAAGTGCCGCAACTGAATCTGGAAGGCGGCAAAGAGCTCTTCATAGCTTCCAAACTCGCGCGGGTCGCCGGTTTGGGGCCCCAGTTGAATTTTTGTGCGAGGATCGAAACCACCGTTCAAGGTAATTTCCAAAACCTTGGGCGTGTTGAAGTAGCCCGTGAGAATGTAGGCTTCCTTGCCAAAGGCTCCCGTTTCCACGCAGCCGCTGCTACCGCCATCTCGCGCGTCGGCCAGGTTCTTTCCGCAGCGCAGCATCTGCGCCACCACGCCATCCGCGTTGAACATGGAAGGATAGCCATAACCCTTGCGCAAAACTCGCAAGGCTGCCTTCAGAAAACTGTCGGGGTTTTTGCGACTCAATTGGATGTTGCACTGAGGTTGCAAGAGATGAATTTCGTCGAAGACCTCGAGAATGAGATAGCTGAGCTCGTTCACCCCGTCGGATCCGTCGCGCAGAATTCCACCCAAATTGATGTTGGTGAAATCGTTGTAGGTTCCGCTCTCGGCCGCGGTCACCCCCACCTTGGGCGGTGCGGGTTGATTGTTGAACTTGATGAGGAAGCACTGCAGCAGCTCGCAGGCATCTTCCTTCGTCAAAGTACCCGATGCCAACTCGCGCTCATAGAAGGGCAGAAGATGACGATCCAGATGCCCGGGGTTCATGGAATCCCAGCCATTGAGTTCGCTAACCGTGCCCAGGTGAAGGAACCAGTACATCTGTAGCGCTTCGTGGAAATTCTCCGGCGCATGCGCAGGTACCCTGCGGCAGATAGCGGCGATCTTCTTCAACTCATCGCGACAAGTCGGATCCTGTTCAGTTTCGGCCTGAGCATCGGCCAGCTCCGCATGACGCTCGGCGAAACGAACAACTCCATCGCAAGCCGTATCCATGGCGAGAAGCTGTTCGCGGCGGGGTTCATCGTCGGGAATTCGATCATGCATATCCAGGGCGGCGGCGATCTCCGTCTTGAAATCCAAAAGCCCCTTCTCGTAGATCTTGCCGTCGAGGGTGGTGTGTCCCGGCGCGCGCTGCTCCATGAACTCAGTGAAGACGCCTGCGGCAAAAGTGTCCTTCCACGAATCGGGAAGCAGCTTAAAAATCTGGTCGCGAAGACTTCGCCCCTGCCAATAGGGAAACACCTCGCGCTTGTGCAGCTGGATATCTTCATCGCTCACGGCGTAGGGAATCTTCTCGCGCTCGCGCAGGATGCGCAGATCTTCTTCACTGTGGCAGGTGAGTTCGGGAAAGGTGGGCACGGCCCTGGGCGCGGGACCCCGCTCGCCCACAATGAGTTCACCCTCACCCAGGTGGATGCGCTTGTGTTCGCAAAGGTGGGCGAAAGCACCCGCGCGAAGCCTGGGCGTGGACAGTTTGCCCTCATTCTCGCGATAGAAATCGGTGATCAGGACGGCTCGCTCCATGGAAATGCTCACCGGCGTTTCCCGGCTCTGTCTTCTCAAACTTGCAACGCGCTCATTCATCCTTTTCACCTCCAATGCTAACAGGCAAATCTGCCTCTCGCAGTATGGATGCCAGCTCTTCCAGTTTCTCGTGGGAAGCCTGAAGATTGTCCGGCAATTTCCAGTTCATTCCGAAGCGAGGATACTTGTCCCGGGCGCCGGAATGGAAGGGTAGTAGAGTCACACCCACCAAGTTTTTCATGCCCGACAAAGCATCACCAGTGGCCTTGATATTCGCCTCGTGATCGTTGATGCCGGGAATCACCGGCACGCGAACTTCCACTGGGCGATTCATTTCCGCCAACATGTTCAAATTCGATAAGAGCAGGGAATTGTCCGTGCCGGTTAACATGCGATGGCCGTCCGGATCCATGAACTTCAGATCGAAGAGAACCAAATCGGCGCGCTCGGCCATGGCACGAAATACTTCCGCTGGAGCGTGGCCGGTGGTGTCCACCGCCCGGTGCAAGCCGGCCTCGCCGCAGGCATCAAGTGCCGCGACGAGAAATTCACTCTGTGCCAGAGGCTCGCCGCCCGAGAAAGTCACTCCGCCACCGGACTCCTCATAGAAAACTCGGTCGCGCTCGAGTTCTTCGAGCAAATTTTCCACGCTCAGCTGTCGTCCCAGAATTTCTCGCGCCCCCGACGGACAGGCCTCCACGCAATCACAGCGCAGGCGGCAGCCCGCATCATAGGTGTGGCTCTTGCCCTCTATCATGGCGATGGTATTTTCGGGACATGCCTCCACGCACTTTCCACATCCCAGGCAAAGTTCTGCTCGGAAAAGCAGCTGCGCCTTGGCCGAACGGCTTTCTGGATTGTGGCACCAGGGACACTGGAAAGGACAACCCTTGAGGAAGACGGTGCTGCGAATGCCGGGGCCATCGTGTACGGAGAAGCGCTTGAGGTCGAAGATCAGGCCGCGAGTCATGGCTGTTCGACTTTTTCCTGCTGGGAGAACTGCATTTCATAAAGCTGCCGATAGAGTCCACCCGCCGTCATGAGTTCATCGTGACGGCCTTCCTGCACCAGGCGCCCATCATCGATAACCGCAATGCGATCGGCTCCGTGAATGGTGGATAGGCGGTGCGCGATGACCAGCGCCGTGCGCCCGCTCATGAGTCGATCAATGGCCTCCTGCACGAGCATTTCGCTTTCGGTGTCCAAAGCGCTGGTGGCCTCGTCGAAAATGAGAATTTCGGGATCTTTCAGCAGCGCCCGCGCAATGGCCAAGCGCTGACGTTGGCCGCCGGAAAGCTGCAGGCCGCGTTCGCCGATGATGGTATCGTAGCCTTCGGGCGCATCCAAAATGAAGTCGTGGGCACGCGCAGCCCGCGCTGCGTCTTCCACCATTTCCCGCGTAGCCGAGGGACGACCGTAGGCGATGTTGTTCAGGATACTGTCGTTGAAGAGCAGCACATCCTGAGTGACGATTCCAAACTTGTCGCGCCAGGACGAAAGTTTGAACTCGCGAAGGTCCCGGCCGTCCATGCTGAGGCGGCCCTTGTCCGGTTCGTAGAAACGCGCCAGCAGGTCGGCCAAGGTGCTCTTACCACCGCCGCTCGGCCCAACCAGGGCCACGATCTGTCCCTTGGAAATCTCCAAATTCAAATCGTGAATCACCGGCAGTCCCTTGCGATAGCCGAACGCCACATTCTCAAAACGAATAGCCTCGCTCAAGGGACCCGGCGCTTCTCCCTGCTCCAGACGCGAACGCTCGGAAGTCTCATCCAGTATCTGGAAGATGCGCTCACCCGCGGCCACGCCCTCCTGCACGATCTGATTGAGTTCCGAAATGCGACGCAGGGGCCCCACGATGCTGAGTACCGCCACCACGAATAGCACCAGGTGGCTGGCTTCCATGTTGCCCTGCAGCACCTGCACGCCGCCGTATCCAACAATGAGGACCACAGACAGACTGCCCAGCATTTCGCTGAGCGGCGCGTTGAGGGCGCCGAGTGCGCGCAGGCGAACGGAGCTCTTGAAGTAATCCAGATTGAAATAGCCGAAGCGCTTCACCTCGTCGGCCTCGCGACCGAAGGCCTTCACCACGCGAGCGCCGGTGACGGTCTCGCCGATGGCGCCGGCCATCTCGCCCATGCGCACCTGGATGCGCGTGCTGTCGCGCTTGAGCAGCTTGCCCAGGGTGCGCATCAGCAAGGCGTTGATCGGCACGATGAGGAAGGTGAGCAAGCTGAGGCGCCAGCTGATGGCAAAGATAATGATAAGACCCACGATCACCATGAGCCCATTGCGGAAGAAGGATGCGGTGGCGCCAACGATGGCGCCTTTCAGCGTGTTCACGTCATTGACCACGCGGCTGATCAACACGCCGGTCTGCTGGCCGTGGAAAAAGCCCAGGGGCAGGCGCTGCATGTGCGAATAGAGATCGCGGCGAATGTCGTAGAGGCTGCGCTGCTCCAGGAAGTGCACTAGGTAGGCCTGAATGTAGTCGAAGAGATTTTTCAGAAAGTAAGCCAGAAGGATGGCCATAAGCCCGCGCATAAGACGTTGACGTGGCTCGCCGCGATCCAACCAGCCGCGGGCGCGGGAGAGCGTGCGATCTTTCCAGCCTTCGGCACGCTCCAGGAAGTTGGGATCGCCCGGGGCTCCGCCGCTCAACTCAATCTGCACGGGACCCACGGGCTCATTTTTGAAGAGATTGTCCAGGAAGGGTACGATGAGCGTGAGGGAAATCCCGTTGAGCGCTGCAAAGAGGAATATGGCCAACAGGGCCAAAAGGGATCGACGCCAATAGGGCTTCAGATAGGTCAGCAATCTTCGGGTGGTACTCATGGGCGGGAATGTAGCAAAGACTTTAAGCTAAGGCCATTTACTAGACTGAAGAATGGCCTTCAACATTGCCTCAGACCACCTCCTTCGCTGCGCTGCACAATGAGGGACTATCACAATTTCGCTGATTTGTTGTTCACATCTTAGCCCTCCCACTAAGTAGACATTTGATAACTCTGTTCGCTATCACAACTTCACCTTGTTGCAGAGTCCGTCCATATAGGTGGGTGATATCTACCTCAAACTGGAGCATCTAAGATCGGAAATGGCGAACATTCGAATAGTGAGAATGTTTCTCATTATTGGTCTTGATTTTGCCGGCACTGGCAGGTATCGTGTCTATTATTGTGGGTATTTCTCACCACCTCGAGGGGGAGAGCATCATGCTGATCGAATTTCGAACTGGAAATTACCGATCTTTTAAGGATCCTGCAGCCCTTAGCATGCTGGCAGCCAATCCCATCAAAGAGCACCAAGAAGAGAATGTGTTTACCAACGGTCGTTATCGATTGCTTCGAAGCGCTGCTGTCTATGGAGCGAATGCTAGTGGAAAGTCAAATCTTCTAAATGCTTTGGTATTCATGAGATGGTTTGTTATCAATTCGTCCAAGGAGGGGCAAGCACAGGAGGCTATCGATGCTGTACCCTTCAAGCTTGATATTGAGACGGAAACTAAGCCATCCCTATTTGAAGCTACATTTCTAATAGAGGGTATTCGCTATAGATATGGCTTTGAAGCAAGCCGAAAACGTATTTTCCATGAGTGGCTATTTGAATCAAGCAAGATACAAGAGACCCCCGTATTCCTTCGCGAAGGAGAGGATATAGAAGTTTCACCCTCCTTCAAGGAGGGCCGTGGACTTGAAGAAAGAACACGTGACAATGCACTCTTCTTATCTGTTGTTGCGAATTTCAATGGTCAAAAATCTCTCCAAATCATCACATGGTTTCAAAAACTTGTAGCCCTTCATGGTCTTCGTGAAATGCCCTATGCATCTTCTTCAATTAGTATGCTAAGTGATGAGGATCAACGTGACGATTTTCTAGAATTCATGCGCAAGGCAGATCTTGGCATCAGAGATCTTCGTGTCAAAGAGGAAGACCTTGACACTTCTACCTTTTTTCAACTGCTTTCAGAAGAGGCCCGAGAACAGCTCAAGAATGATCTCAGCAAAGCAAAGCAAGTTTCAATTAGCACTGTTCACAACAAGTATAGAAATACTGAACTAATTGGCACCACCACTCTAGATTTCGAAGGTGATGAGTCTGCTGGGACACAAAAGTTCTTCAATTTTGCAGGGCCGATATTACTTGCCCTTAAGACAGGCCTAGTTGTTGTCGTAGATGAACTTGAAGCAAAGCTGCATCCGATCCTCACACAAACAATTGTTCGGCTCTTTTTATCGGCGAAAACCAATCCAAACAATGCTCAGTTGGTTTTTGCAACTCATGATACGAATCTCCTACGCAACACAAAACTGCGACGTGACCAAATTTGGTTCACTGAGAAATCGCTCACAGAGGCTTCCGACCTGTATTCACTAGCTGAGATAAAGCTGCCAGCGGGAATGAAGGTGCGGAAGGATGCAAGCTTTGATAAAAACTACTTTCAGGGAAAGTACGGCGCAGTTCCATTTCTAGGCGATTTAGAACAGTTTGTTGAGGACATGATAAATGAGTAAACGAGTCAAATTATCAGACCAAAAGAAGGAGTGGTATCAAAGATCGAAGCCTCTGAAACGTAATTACAGAACTCGCCCACAACGTCAACGGTTCTTGATTGTATGTGAGGGAGAAAAAACGGAACCAAACTACTTACAAGGCTTGAAGGCCAAACTACCTCCTAATCTCGTTGATATCAAAATCGAAGGGGTAGGGGCGAATACCATGTCTCTGATCAACTTTGCTATTCGGAAACAAGAAATAGCTGAAAGCCAAGGGCAGCCTTATCACAATGTTTGGGTTGTTTTCGACCGCGACAGCTTTCCAAATGACAATTTTGACAATGCGATCAGCATGGCAGAGTCGAGAGGTATGAAGGTTGCCTGGTCCAACGAAGCATTCGAACTATGGTATTTACTACATTTTGAGGATAGAACAACTGCGATGTTGAGAGCAGAATTTTCTAGCAAGTTGACGGAAAAATTGGGATCGAAGTACGTGAAGAACTCAAAAGACATGTATCGACGACTTGAGGACGTGGGAGACGAAGAAGCGGCAATGCGAAGGGCGAGTCAACTCCAGGAAATGCATTCGGGAGTTACCCCAGCAAACTCGAATCCATGTACACATGTAAACAAACTTGTTGAAGAGTTAAACGCGTATAAGCTTGGAGAAATCACACGCTAGCCGAATCAACGGTCCCACATACTGCCAGATTAGTGGCCAACAGTTTTTTTACTAGAAACGAATCACAACTCTATAGACAGCATGGATTGCAAGGCCCTAGGCTCCGGCAAGGGTGTTTCAGTGGGGGCCGGGAATGGGATTAATCCTCGGCATGGCTTTCGGCAATGTCGCCTTTGGAATGATCATCGGCGCCGCCGTCGGCACTGCCTTCGGTCGCTTTGTAAAGCTCTAGTATGAGGAGGGCCAAATGGAAGTCTTGGTAATGCTCGGACGGTTTTTCATCGGTGTCGGAGTAATGCTCATCGGTGTCGCAGCGATCTGGTTCGTTTCGATCTACAGCGACAAGAAAGATTAGGGTCGACGGGGCGTATCGCTTGTTTCGCTTTGGCGCCAATGATCCTATCAACAGGACATTGCGCAGGAGTGATACAAGGGATGAGTCTTACCCCGGCCCCGATACGAGCTATACTTGATTTTAGAATCGCCGAGTTTTGAGGATCGAGTCGTGTGGTGGGTTCGGCATGTTCAATAATTATGAAAGCTTTAATAAATCCACTGTGCCTTGATCCTGTTTTTCGTTCCTAAATTCCAATGGCCCGCGTGGCTTGCCAGCGATCCTATCAAACTAGGAGGCGCATGATGCCCAGAATGTCGCGTGTATCCCTCGCCGTTTCACTCCTCTTGCTCGTCTCGACCCTGGCCGCGCTCGCGCATTGGGATCTGGGTGACGGGCACAAGATGCACTGGCCGCAGCTGCCGCGCGATCTGGTCTACCCGGATGTGAACGGAGTCGACATCGCCTTCCAGAACACTCGCCTGGCGGATGACTGGGGCTGCATCGAATCCGGACCTGTCAGCGAGATCCATGTCTGGGTCTCCTGGTACTACAACCAGGTCCTTTCGGTCGATCTGGTCGGGGTGAGGATCTGGTCGAACAACCCGAATGGCCCCGGTGGATACCCCATCCCGGACCAGCTCCTGTGGGAACGCATGTTCAATCAATCCGAAATCAGTGTGCGTCCGATGGAAGCTCATCTTCAGGGTTGGTTCGATTACCTGGGAGGTGATTTCTCGGAGGCCAACCACGATGCCTGGCATCAGATCAACATCATCGACATTGTCGACCCCTTCTACCAAGAGGAAGGCGTCATCTATTGGCTGGAGCTCGAATTCCCCTATACAGAGTACTCGATCGGCTGGAAGGTGGCCGGCACCACACCATTCTATGGCATCGCCCTGTACTGGGCTGGAGAGTGGAAGGAAATGTGGAATCCTTTCGACCCCTCGGAGCGGGTCAACCTGTCATTCGTGATCGACGGAGAGGCCCAGCCCGAAGGCTGCTGGCTCTGCTGTCCCCAGTGTGGAATGGTTCTCATGGATCCCACACTGTCCGGAACCTCGACGCCAGACTTCGATAATGACGGTGACGTGGACATATCCGATTTCGGACGATTCGTGAATTGTCTCTACGGATCCTACGACCCCTGTTGCGACTTTGATTGCAGTGGCAGCACGGACATTTCCGACTTCGCCATCTTCGCGGCCCACTATCAACACAGTGGCAACGTCCCCTGCCACTGTCCGTGATACCCGAGTCTGAAAGCAAAAAGCCCCCGCCACATGGCGGGGGCTAAGTTTTTACTGCTTTTGCTTTAGCCGACCAATTCCTTGGCCTTCTGGAAAAGCTCCATGGGATTGCGCGCGCCGCCGGGCCCCACAGATTCGGACCAGAGGACCTTGCCATTTTTGTCGATTAGAATGGTCGCACGATCCGAAATTCCCGCTTCATCGAGCCACAGGCCGTAGGCCTTGGACACTTCACCCTTGGGGTGGAAGTCGGCCATGAGGGGGAATTTGATGCCGTCAAATGTGCTCGCCCAGCCCTGATGGCTGAACTTCGAATCCACACTCATACCCAGAACCTGGGTATCGATCGCGGCGAACTCTTCCAGAAGGGAGTTCAGACCCGGGATCTCGATGCTTCAAGTGGGTGTGAAGTCGAGGGGATATGAAACGAAAAGCACGTTCTTGGAGCCCTTGAAATCCGAGAGCTTGACGATCTCGTCCAAGTGGCTGTCCAGGCTGAAATCCGGAGCGGTCGCTCCGGCTTCGATCAAGGCCATGGATTGCCTCCGTTTGGGTAAAGGTAAACTGCTTGCTTGGCGACAATATTTCACATGTACATGGGATTCTCAACAGGCAGATTGATCTCGGGACCCCACGATCCTGAATTCCGGTTTGCGCGAGGGAGGCGGGAAAACCCAGGCTATAGCACTAAAAAAACCCCCGCCGCGCCGGCAGGGGTTTTTTTATGGCTTTGGCTGTTTTTAAAGATGTTTCTCGAGTCGAGAGATCAAGCTGTATCGCGGTGGAACGCCGGCAATGGTGTCCACAGGGCGGCCTTTTTCGAAAACGAGCAGGGTGGGAAGGCTCTTCACCTCGAAGCGAATGGCCAGGTCACGCTCCAAATCTACATTGACCTTGGCGAAACGCAGCTTTCCCCCCATCAGGTCGCTCATTTCTTCGAGCATGGGCTCCATGGACTTGCACGGCTGGCACCAATCTGCCCAAAAGTCAACAATGACAGGGGTTTCCGAGTCTAAGATGACTTCGTCGAAGTTCTGGGCGTTCAGGGGCTGGAGCTTGTCCAAACTGGAATCCTCCTAATGGGTACTCTGCGCGGCGAATGTCACCATAGCCCGGACCCTAAGGCTCATCACAAGGACTTTTTTGAAGAAAATTTCCGGCCGCCACAATTAAGGTAAACGCTCGATGAAGTCGCCCACTTTTCAAGACTTGCGCGACCTATATCATTTAAACTCGGATTTAATGATTAACGGGTTAGCCAAATAAGCTAATTGAGGCTTTCACTTTCATGGCCCTTTTAGCCAAATCCTTTCTTCCCAACTTCTTGCCGAGGCCGAGCGCCTGTGCTATATCATTCCGGAACTTTCCGATGCCCCCGGCGTAGATGCGCGCCCCTTCCTCAGCGGGGCAAACCCTTACAAACAGTCACTTTCAGGATCAGGGAGCCATCCCATGGAGACGAATTACGACATCGAAGTGCTCAACGAGCGTGTGGAACGCGAAAGCCGTTTCGCCCGGGAGATCGCCGAAGAGGTGGGCAAGGTCATTGTTGGCCAGCGCTATCTGGTGGATCGCCTCCTTATAGGACTACTCTGCGGCGGCCATGTGCTGCTCGAGGGATTGCCCGGTCTGGCCAAGACCCTGGCCGTGTCCAGTCTGGCCGGGGCGGTGAAGGCCGACTTCCGGCGCATCCAGTTCACTCCCGACCTGCTTCCCGCCGATCTGGTGGGCACGCAGATCTTCGATCCCAAGACCGGCGAGTTCCACACGCGTAAGGGTCCCATTTTCGCCAACTTCATTCTGGCCGATGAGATCAACCGGGCGCCGGCCAAGGTGCAGAGCGCGCTGCTGGAATCCATGCAGGAGCGGCAGGTGACCCTGGGCGGCGAAACCCACAAGCTGCCAGATCCCTTCCTGGTGCTGGCCACTCAGAATCCCATTGAGCAGGAGGGTACCTATCCCCTGCCCGAGGCTCAGGTGGATCGCTTCATGTTGAAGGTGAAGGTGGGATACCCCAACCGCGGCGAGGAGAAGGAGATTCTCTCGCGCATGGGCGGCATGGACACGCCTTCGGTGGCGGCCATCACCGATCCCGCGAAGATCGCCGAGGGGCGTAAGCTCATCCACGACATATACATGGATGAGAAGGTGAAGGACTATATCATCGATCTGGTCTTCGCCACGCGCGAGCCGGAAACGGTGGGCCTGGGCGAGCTGATCACCTATGGAGCCAGCCCGCGGGCCACGCTCTACCTATCCATGGCGGCCAGGGCCCATGCCTTCCTGCGCGGGCGCGGCTATGTGACCCCCGAAGACGTGAAAAAGATCGGCCTGGACGTGCTGCGCCACCGCATCATCGTCAGCTACGAGGCCGAGGCCGAGGAAATGGACAGCGACGCGGTGGTCGCCCGTCTTTTCGACGCAGTTGAGGTTCCCTAAGCAGGCGGCCTCAGAACTAGATCTGATCGCGTTCGATATGCTTTGCTGCAAAATGCGAGGCACGACGACGAACGTGATGCAAATCATCATGGAGGAGGAGTAACGATGCAGTTTGCAGCAAAGCATGCGAACCCGGAGGGCTGGCGGCACATGCGTCGCAGTTCTTCATCATTCGTCGTCGATGATGCGCACTGGCATCACCTTCCTCCTCATTCTTCGATCTGCTCGCATGTGCCTGCCAGCGCGATCGAGCCTAGTTCTGAGGCAGCCTGCTAACTATGGCTGAGAACAGACGCATCCCTCCCGAGATTCTCAAAAAGGTCCGGCAAATCGAACTGTCGACCCGCGGCCTGGTGGAGGATCTCATTGGCGGCGAGTACCACTCGGTGTTCAAGGGCACCGGCATGGAATTCGACGAGGTGCGCGAGTACGCCCCCGGCGACGAAGTACGCAGCATCGACTGGAACGTCACCGCGCGCATGGGCCGCCCCTTTGTGAAACGATTCCGAGAAGAGCGCGAACTCACGGTGCTGCTCGCCGTAGATGCCAGCGCCAGCGGACTCTTCGGCAGCCAAGAGCGCATGAAGAGCGAGATCATCGCCGAGGTGGCCAGCGTTTTGGCATTCAGCGCCATTCGCAACCAGGACAAGGTGGGATGCCTCATCTTCACCGACCGGGTGGAAAAATACATTCCCCCCGCCTCGGGGCGCCGGCACGTGCTGCGCATCATCCGCGAGTTGCTCTACGTGAATCCCGAGGGCGAGGGCACGGACATCGGCCATGCGCTGGAAACCTTGTCGCGCCTGCAAAAAAAGAAGGCCGTGGTTTTCCTCGTTAGCGACTTCATGGACGAGGGCTACGAAACGGCCCTCCGCCTGGCCGCCCGTCGCCATGACCTCATCGCCCTGAGCATCCACGATTCCCTGGAAGAGCGACTGCCCGATGTGGGCCTCCTGCATATCCGCGACGCGGAAACCGGCGAGGACCACTGGATCGACACTCGCAGCCAGAGCATTCGCAACGGTTTCGGAGCGGAGGCCGTGGGCCGGCGCTTGTCTTTGGAAAAGCTGCTGGCCCGCAATGCGGTGGATCAGATCGCATTGAATGTGTCGAAAGACTATGTGCGACCTCTCACCCTGTTTTTCAAACGGCGCATGAAGCGCCTGGCGCGAGGATTCCGCCGCGCAGCCTCTATGTTGTTGCTGGGAACGTTGTTAGCGGCAAGTGGCGCGGAGGCACAAGCACCCGCCGCCAGCCCACAGCCGCAAGCCGGTAGCCCACAGCCGGCCCAGCAGCAGATTCCTGTCATTCCGCGAGCTCAGATTGAGAAACTCGGCGAGCCCAGCGCCGCCGAACTCACGGCGGCTGGCCGCCCGCGCCGCCTGAATGAAAACGACGGCATCCTGTCTGTGGAAAGCTTTCTGGCCCGCGACCTACAAACCATCGGCGACCCCAACGCCTTGATCTGGTCACTGGTCCTACCCGAGGGGCACGAGTACCGGAAGATCAGTTGGGATTTCGGCGAGGCCTCGCCCCTCGTGCCATGGATGGATCCCGAAACCATAGACGAAGCCCTGCTCGCCGAACTGGCCGGTCGCTCCCCCGACTCCCTGGGCCTGGGAGATTTCATCACCCGGGAAGTGCTCGGCGATACCCTGCGATTTCGCCTGCCCTTCACCCTGCTTTCTCCCGACACCCTCATGATTCCGGGCCAGGCCTTCCACTATAGCGTGCCTGGTGAGTCGGGCTCGCGGCGCATGGAAACTTCGCCCTTGGAGCTGGCCTGCATCTCGGTGCTGGCTGCAGCACCCGACAGCGCCGCCCTGCGCGATTGGAAATCCCCCGGCGAACTTCGCGGCGACTGGATCACCCCGCTGCTGAGCTGGGGTATTCCCGGACTGATCCTGCTCGTGATATTGGGATGGCTATGGCGATGGTGGTCACGGCGCAGCCGGCCCATCCCAGAAATTCCGCCAGTGCCCGCCGATGAAGAGGCTCTCAGCGCACTGCGCGATTTGGAAAATGCCGGCCTGCACACTGAAGGCGCCTTCCACGCTTTCTACCTTCGCCTGTCCATGATCCTGCGGCGCTACATGGGACGTCTGTCCGACCTGCCCTTCGCAGACTGGACCACCGAGGAAATCGAAAGCGAAATGCCGCGCGCCGTGCCCGACACGAAGCTGGCCGGCGAACTGCTCGAACTCATGCGTCGCGGCGATCTGGTGAAATTCGCCAAGCGACAACCCAACACCGCCGAGTGTAAAGCGTCCCTGGAGTTCGCCCGCGACCTTGTCATCGCCACGCGGCCCGGCAGTGAAAGCCAGGAGGGCGCGGCATGATCGAACGCTTCGCGCACCCTCATCTGCTTTGGTTGCTGCTCCTCATTCCGGCCATGCTTGCCTGGCGCTGGTGGATTCGTGATCGCGCGCAATTGGTGCTTCGCGTTTCCGACACTCGCGCCCATGCCGCCCAGTCGGGTAAGGGCTTGGCCCGACTTCGCTACCTGCCCTTCGGCCTGCGCGTGGCCGGACTCGCTCTCCTGGTCTTCGCCCTGGCGCGGCCCCAGTTCGGAACCCACAGTCGCGAGATCACCAGCGAAGGTGTGGACATCATCATGGCGCTGGACATTTCCACTTCCATGGCCGGTGAAGATTTTCGTCCCAACAATCGCCTGCAGGAAGCCAAGGCTCAGGCCGAAGCCTTCGTGGCCAAGCGCGAACAGGATCGCATCGGCTTGGTGGTCTTCGCGAGGCAGGCTTACACGCAATGCCCCCTGACCCTGGACCACGAACTGCTGCGGGAATTTCTGAACGGCCTCGAGATGGGCCTGATCGACGATGGCACCGCCATCGGCAGCGCCATCGCCACGGGCACCAATCGCCTGCGCGACAGCAAGGCCGACAGCCGTGTGCTGGTCTTGCTCACCGACGGCGACAACAACGCGGGCAGTGTGGATCCCCTGAGCGCGGCGCGGGCCGCCGCGGCCATGGGCGTGAAGATCTATACCATCGGCATGGGCAAGCAGGGCAAGGTGCCCTATCCGGTGGATGATCCCTTCTTCGGCCGTCGCTACCAATACATGCAGACCAACCTCGACGAGAAGACTCTCAAGGAAGTGGCCGAGGTCACCAAGGGTCAATACTTCCGCGCGGAAAACGCCGAAGCTTTGGCGGCCATCTACGAAGAGATCGACAAGTTGGAGAAAACCGAGATCGCCAGCGTGGAACGAGTAGACTATCGCGAGGCCAGCAGCCTCTTCCTCTTGCCCGCGGTCATCCTACTTCTCATCGAGTACCTGCTCTCACGCACATTTTTGAGGAGGCTGCCATGAGCTTCGGCGAATCGCGCCTATTGGCCTTCCTCTATATCGGCCTGCCACTTCTCATCGCCCTGAGCATCTGGGCATCAAGGCGCAGCCGCGCCGCTCGAGATCGGCTCATGAGTTCATCGCTCTTCTCGCGTCTGGTGGAAGGATACGATCCCGCCCGCCTGCGCTGGAAAGCCATGCTCGCAATAATCGGACTGGCCGCATTGCTCTTTGCTCTGCCTCGACCTCAGATAGGTAGCGAACTCACGGAAGTGAAGCGCCGCGGCCTGGACGTGATCATCGCCCTGGACACCAGCCGCAGCATGTTGGCCGAAGATCTGCGGCCCAACCGTCTGGATGCGGCCAAGCGTGAGATCGAAGACCTCTTCGGCCTGCTTCGTGGCAATCGCTTGGGATTGGTCAGTTTCGCCGGTGAAAGTTTCGCCAACATGCCCCTGACCCTCGACGCATCAGCCGCCACTCTCTTTCTCGACGGCATCAGCGTGAACAGCATTCCCGTGCCGGGTACGAATCTGGAAAAAGCCATTCGACGTTCTCTGGCGGCCTTCCGCAATGAGGAGCGCCGCTTCAAGGTTCTGGTCATGGTTACCGACGGCGAAAGCCACGAGGGCAACGCCATCGACGCGGCCAAGGAAGCCGCAGAAAATGGAGTGGTCATTTTCACCATCGGTGTGGGCACGCCCGAAGGTCACACGGTACCTCTTCGCGATGAACTCACCGGCGCCCTCAAGGAAAACCTGCGCGACCGCGAAGGCCGGCCGGTTTTCAGTCGCCTCGACCGGAGCACCCTGCAACAAGTGGCGGCCATCACCGGCGGCGCCTACTACGAAAGCAGCGGAGCCACCCTCGATCTGGATCATCTGAAGGAAACCATTTCCACCATGGAAACACGGGAACTCTCGGGACGTGAGGCGCGCAAACCCATCGAGCGTTTCCAGTGGTTCGTTGCCTTGGCGCTGGCCGCCTTGCTTTTCGAAGCGGCCCTGCCCGAGCGTCGTGGAAAGGAGGCGGTATGGACAGGACGGTTCTAGTTCTCACAGCCTTGCTTCTGGCCGCCACAGTCTTGGCCGAAGAAAAGTCGCCGCGGGTGCCCTTGTCCACGGCCCGGGCCAATGCCGAGGGAAACAAGAAACTTGAAGAAGGGCTCTACGAAGATGCTGCCGGCCTCTTTCGTGGCGAAGCGCTCAAGATGCCTGAAAATGGTATCCTTCAGCGCAATCTTGCCGGCGCTCTGGCTCGTGCCGGACTGGGCGAAGAGGCGCTGGCATCTTATGGACAGGCTCTGCGCTTCGCCGAAGGGCGTCAGGAATTGGCCAAGGTTCACTACGACCTGGCCAATACCTTGACCTTGGGCGGAGAGTTGGAAGCGGCCCTGGATCAATACACGCGCGCCCTGATGCTCACACCCGAAGATATGGATGTGAAGCACAACATGGAATTCCTGCAGCGGATGATGCAGGAACAGGAACAGCAATCGGAAGATCAGCAAGAAGGCGAGCCCAACTCGGAAGAGCAGGATCAGCAGGAACAACAGGATCAAGAACAGCAGCAACCTGGCGAGGGTGAGCAGAATCAACAAGAGCAGCAGCAGCCAGAGCCCGGTGAAGAGGAAGAAGAGCAGCAAGAGCAACAGGGTCAGCCGGAAGAGCAGCCCATGAGCGAGGAAGACGCCCAGAGATTGTTGGACGCCATGATGGAAGAAGAGCGCGAGTTCCAGGAAATGCGCGCGCGTCAGGAGATTGAGGAGAAAGACAACGTGGAGAAGGATTGGTAGCCATGACCTTGCGCATCGCCATGATCACGCTCATGCTCTTCGCGGCCCTCGGCCTGGCCGCCGACGTGAAAGTGAGCGCGGAAGTGGACAGTCGGCGCGTGGTGGCGGGAGAATCCTTCACCCTCACCGTACGCGTGGAAGGTCCCCTGCGTGGAATCGAAGCGCCTGAGTTTCCCGATCTCAGCGACTTTTTCGTGGTGGGAACATCCAGCTCCAGCAATTTCAGTTTCGTCAATGGCCGCACTCACAACGAGAAAATCTACCATTACAATCTCATTGCCGACCGCGAGGGAGAATTCAACATCCCCGCCATTCCCGTGACGGTGAAAGGGGAGGTTTACGAAACCGAGCCCATGGTACTCACCGTGCATCCGGGCGTCGGCGGTACCAGTGCCATTCCTCCATCCGGCGGCCCCGATCCTGCGCCCGACCAGGGTTCCAGTGCAGGCGACAGCTCGGGCCAGGTTTACATTCGTAGCTGGACCGACGGCGAAAAGATCTACGTGGGCGAGCAGCTCACCCATCACTTCGCCCTCTATCGCGACGCTCGAGTGCGGTTCCGTGGAAATCCTCAGTACGAAGCGCCCGAGACGCCGGGTTTCTGGACCGAATCTTTGGGCGATGAGATCAGCGGTTTCCAGAAGATCGATGGCCGCGATTTCGCGGTGACCGAACTGCGTAGCGCGCTTTTCCCTCACGAGCCGGGAAACCTTGAAGTGGGCGCGGCCTCGCTTCGCGTGACTCTTTACGATCCTTATCGTGATGATTTTTTCAACTTCACCCGCGGCAAAGACAAGATCCTGCGCACCCAGGCCATCGAGGTTGAAGTATTGCCCCTGCCCGAAGCAGGACGCCCGGCCAGCTTCGGCGGAACGGTTGCCCGCGATCTCAATCTGAAGGCACGCTTGGACCCCGGTCCCTATGAGGCGGGTCAACCGGTAACCCTGACCGTCACGCTTTCCGGCTATGGCAACCCCCGCACCTTCGCCATGCCCGAGCTTGAAATTGGCGAGAATTTCCGCGACTACGATTCCGATTTGCAAAGCCGTGTTTCCGTGAATGAGAATCGCATCCATGTGCGCAAGGAATTCACCTGGGTTCTCGTGCCGCAGAATGAAGGTCGATTGGAGATTCCCGCCCTGGAGTACCCCTGGTTTGATCCGGTGGAGGGACGCTATCGCCTGGCGAAAAGCGCGGCTCTGCCCCTGAATGTTGCACCGTCCCAGGCCACGAAAACCAAGCCTCTGGTGTTCACCGAAACGAATCAAGGTGTGGAGACCCTGGCCAAGAGTATTCATCACCTCAAGACCGAGCCCTTGCTTGCCGGCGACGGGAAGCGCTTCCCTCGCTCGGCATCTTTTTGGACGGCTCTAGCCCTGCCATGGCCCGTTTTGGCCGGCGCCTACTTCTGGCGTCGTCGTCGCGACACCATCGCCGCCGACGGACGCGCCCATCGAGCACGAGGCGCGGGCAAGGCCGCGCGGCGACACTTGAAGGAAGCATCGGCATCCTTGGGCGCTGGCGATTTTGAATCCTTCTGTGATGCCCTGGCGCGGGGCCTGCGCGGGTATCTGGGCGACCGCCTCGGCGCTTCGGCCGCAGGGCTCAACGATGAAGACATCGACAGTCGCCTGGCCGCGGGTGGCGTCGATGATACGACGCGCGAAAGTGTTCGCACTTTGCTCGGCGAGTGCGACTTTGCACGCTTTGCTCCCGGTGAAAAAGATCAGGCGCGCATGCAGGAACTGCTATCGCGGGCCGAAGGACTTATCGGTGATCTGGAAAAGGTGAAAGGCAGAGGACGCGGTTCCATCATTGCGGGTAGCGCGCTTCTCCTTTCGCTATTGCTGCTGCCTTCGATGAGCTTGGCTCAAGAGGGTGTAGAGCTTGTCATGGCAGATGCCGTCCGTTACTACGAAGAAGGCGATTTCAACACCGCGGCGCGCCACTGGGAAACCCTGGCGAAAACGGGCCTGGAGGACAGTCGGCTCTGGTACAATCTTGGCGGCGCATACTTCCAACAGAATAAAATTGGACCCTCCATACTCGCGTATAAACGCGCGCTTCGCCTGGCACCTCGCGACAAGGAAATACGCGAGAACCTGGAAATTACGCGCGCCAGACGATTGGAATCGCTGAACCTTGAAAATCGTGGCGGCATGGCGCGTATCTGGTCATGGACTCGCCGCACCCTGTCACCCGGAGAAATGGCTGTCATGGGTTTGCTGGTTCTTTGGTTGGCAGCCATCTTGACCCTTCTCGGGATCTTGCGCCGGGTCTCCTGGATCCGCCTGCGCGGACCTCTTCTTGTTTCCCTGCTTCTGCTTGTTTTCCTGAGCATCGGTGCCTGGCGCGCCGAGTGGGAAGATTGGAGCGGCCGGGAGGGCGTCCTCATGACTCCCATGGTGTCGGCTCAATCGGGACCGGGCGATGACTACATCGCGCTATTCGAACTTCACGAGGGCGCGGAGTTAAAACTACTCGAGCGCCGCGGCGACTGGTTGCGCATCAGCCTGGGTGCGGATCTGGAAGGTTGGGTTCCCGCGAAGGCGGTTGAGCGACTGTGATATCGACAAGAAGCTCTTAGTTCTCGGTGTTACCAATGGATTGCTTGCATTGCCTTCTAAACCTTGGAATCAATACTCTAAGTTCCAAACGTGTCCGATCTGAAGGATCCACGACGGTGCCTCTAGCTCAACCCACTCATCATGCCAAGTGTCTCCCAATCCATATGGATCACTCCCCGTGTAAATGGATTCCCCCTGCGCTTTAGATATTCTGTATTCAAAAGTAATCTGCGTGTTGCCATGGTGGACACCGAGCATCAGGTAGGTGTTCATAGGATACTTACAGGTCAAGCTCCAGTCGGAGCAGTAGAGACAATCCAAGGCATCACCAGTCCGCCCACTACCAATGTAGTTTCGCCAGAAACAGCCCAAAAAGAACCGCTCTTTCTTAACGCCCCTCTGGGTGTCGACACTATGGCTGTAGACTAGTCGCGGCCCCAGCCCATAAGAAAAAAAGGTGCCCCGATTCGGCATGAGGCCATAGGACTCAAGATCATCGTAGGGTGAGTTTGTTTTAAACTCAATCACCGATATAATCCCCACGACCTCGAAACCAGGAAAAGGCGACCAAGCACAACCCCAACTCATACCGATGGGAATCGACATGCTCCAATCAAAGGTGATTTCACCTTTGACGTTTTCCGTGGGGGTGGTGGCGATGGCTCTGTTCTGCTCAAGGGCAATCAATGCGACCCAAATCAATATGAGTTTTATCAGTTTCATCCGGCGCCCCGTCTGATATCTGAAAGAGCAGACCAAGTCATCTGCATCTATTTAGACCAGATTGCATAACATGAGCTACAAGCTATTAAGTCGACAGCGCTTCATTGGGTGTTACTTCCTGGCTAGTTCGGGAAGTAGTATGGAGCGCTTTCGTTTACTGAACGCTTCTCTCCCGTTTTCCAGTCGATGATGTTGTAACCGCCCAAGTCATTGGGGAACTTGAAGTACCTTACGCCGTCTGCATAGAGCAGCTCTTTCGCGTCACCGATTTCCGCGAACACCTTCATGGTATGAAAAAGCACCGTCTCGGATGTCCAATCCACACGTATAGTCTTAGTGACCCAGCCTTCTATCTTCACTTCACATACTCGACCATACTCAATGTTCATGAGAGTAACGAAATTGTCCTTGAAATCCGCTCTTGCTGGAGTTGCAAAAAAGCTGAAGCCAATCACGAACACTGTAATTATCAGGGACAGAGATTTACTCATCATCCACCTCCAGACACTTGTTATTGAATCTACTAAAGACTCCTTCCACAATGCTTGCAGACGACCGCCTCCTTGAGGACTAATTCAGCACAGAAGGGACACTTCTTCATTTCTCCGGATTGCATGTTTCGTTTCTCAACTTCTGTTTTGTCCTCCGAAACAACCAGCGCGAGGATGATCCCCAGCGGCCCCAGCAATACCCCCACAAGGAACCAACCGCATCCACTCCTACCCTTGTTCATTGCTATGACTGCCGCGATGATTCCGCATACAAGCCAAATCACCAAAAACTCCAACAGGACCCTCCTTGCTTTGTACTAATGGATCAACCAAGTGAGATGATTTATTACCTTATCACAACAGATTAATCTAGCTTGGGGGTGGCTTGTCAAGAGGTGGAGCCAAAAGCTTGCATCTCTGGATTGATTCTTTACAGGGTCACACAGATATAGCTAGATCCTACTTCCATATAAGAAGCCACTTGCATGTCCCAACTCCAATTCCGCCAGGAATAGAAGAATATTACAATAAGTTGAACTGGATCTGTAGACAGCTTGCATACCTGTCAATAGTGGAAGTATTTGGATTTTCAACATGTCGAAACTAAGCAAAACGTTCAGCGCCTCAAACTGGGTTCTACAAAGGAATGTCAATCTGTTAGTGGATCATGGCCAGATGCCCCACTAGGTCCAGGCGCATCCCCGGCAACCACAACAAGGTTTCGCCATTCTCATCAATGAGAACGGTCAGAGGTAGCTGCTGCCGCGGATTCTTCACAGCGAAGAAAGTTTCTGCTTCGGAGCGGCTTATAGTCCAGGCTCCCTTATCGGGACGATTTCCTTCCACACCGCGAAGCTGCACGGGAATCATCGTCGCCCCTTGCGGACTTTCCAAGGCCTCGAGGTGCCGGATGCTGGGCTCGTGACCGGCCAAGGTCAGCACCAGCAATTGCGCCTCGCCTTTGGCGAAACGATGCAGCGCACGGCTCTCACCGCGGCGCTTCAGGTAGAGCCGCCGCGACGGTTGCCACTCACGGCGCACCAGATCGTCGCGCTCGAGTTCATCCAGGGGAATTCCGAAGTCCATTTCCAAATGCAGGCTATCGCCCGCCGCCAGGGAAAAGGGATGGGAAACAAAGCGCGGCTCGCCGCGCCCGTTTCGCTGCCCTGCGAAAAGCCACCAGTCGCCGGCGGGAAGCTCCCAATCCACCAGGCTGTTGCCTTCGGAAATTTGCCCCGTGTACCAAGGCTCGAAGTGGCCATCAGTGAAGCGAGTCAGGCGCGTCTGCCTCCAGGTCTCGATGTTTTCAAAAGGCGCGCCACCTGCGAAGTAATTCACTTCCACATAGGCTTCGGGCAAGGTGGCGATTTCCTCTTCATCTTCTTCCAGAGGATAGGGAAGTAGCGTGTTCCAGGCTCCATCCCAGTAGTCGACACCCTGCAGACCGCGCTCCACACGCGCGGGCCAACCATGTCGACGAAGTAGTCCAGCCAGGCAAACGCGGGCGGAAGCTTCGTCGGCCCAGCCCGATCGCCAACTCTGGGCAGGCGTGGCCACCTGGCCGCCGCGGGTGTTCTCGGCCTTCTGCACTCGCTGGCGAAACTCCTCCAAAAGTTCCTGAGGTCCGGCATCTTCGAAACTGGGCAGTTCCGTCCACCAGTCCATAGTACCGGCTTGAAAGAGGATGCGCGGCGAAAGCACGAACTCATCGAATAGGCTGTCGGCTAGGGTTGTGACTTCGGCAATGGGAATAATCTCGTCGAGGATATCTTCCAGTGCAAAGGGATCGATCTCGTAGAAATCCTTCACATCCATTTGCAAGGTGAGCTCGAGTGCCAGGGTCTGCTGCTCGCAACAAAGCGCGAGAACCGCCTCGGCCCAATCGGCTTGAGCGGCACCGGCCTCGGCGAGTTTGGCCATGAGGGCATCGCGTTCAGGATGCTTGGCCGCCAGGGTTTCCCATTGCCGGGAAATCTCGGTCAATCGAGCGCGGCGAGCATCTTGATTTGCCAAACGATCACGATGTTCGACCCACGCCGCATCTTCTTTGCCGCGATCACATCCACCGGTAGCGGCATCACCTGGGCTGGGATAGCGAAGCCACACCGGCGCATCCAGGAAATAGAGTTCGGGCTTGAGCGACAACTTCGTTTCTTCACCGGGCCTGATGCGGGCAAGACCCGACCAGGCTCGTCCGGCAACTTCGGTAGTCACCAAAAAGTCGCCAGGCCCCAGGGCCAGTGATTCACCCAGGCGAGTGCGTCCCAGAACCATGGGCGCGCCATAGTTGAACACGTGCACCCAGGCCCAGGCAGGTTCCTCGGCAAGTTCATCGCCGGGAGCTTCTACCGTGAGCCAACCGGAATCGGTGTAAACGTCGCAGCTGTTGATCACGGTGGATCCACCGGTCTGGCGATAGAGGTAGCCTTCGAGTTCCGGAGGCACAGGCGCTTCGCCGTAGCCGATGGACAAAACTAGCCCGGCCCTTCTTGCCGTTCCCGTGAACCACGCTTGATCCAAACAGGCATCGGGTTCACAAGCGCCCAGATAGTGCCAGCCATCATCGCCCAATACTTCAACCCAAGCATGATTGTTGTCGCCCGTGGTCCAGAAAGGTGTGTAGCACTGACGCGCCGGCAGGCCCACGCTTCGAAGGGCACAAACCAGGAAGATGGTCTCTTCCTCGCAGCGGCCGATTCCTCTTTCCATGGTGATGAGAGGAGTTTGATCGCGTCGAGAGCTGGACTTGAAGGTGGCCCACTCTCGGCAGAAGCGGTTCACTTCGAGAGCCGCCTCGTTGTCGCTCAGGCCATCCACGCGCTCGGACAAAAGTTCGAGAAGTTTCGAACGCCAGCGAGATGGCGGCTCCTGGCTCACGCGATGGGGAAGCACGAAGGCGTGAAAGGTGAAATCGTCGGTGCCGGGGCGTCGCTGCGACAATGCCAACTCGACATTCTCCACCAGCATTTCCGCCGACCATGAGCCCAGATCCGAGGATGGCAACCAAGCGAGCAGAAACTCCATGGCCTCGCGGGCATCGGGCTGCGCCGACGCCATCCATGCATTAAGTCGGGACGATTCATAGTGCCTTGAAAGATTGAGTTCCACCAGATCGGCGGTGGCCTCGTCGGGTGGCCACTGCCACTGGCCCAAGGCGCAAAGAACCGTGCCGAGAAGAATGAGGATGCTTAAATGGATGCGCATGTTCACCTCACAGGAAGGGTGAACAATGTAGCACAAGGGAGAATGGGGGGCAGGAATATCCGCCTGCGGAAGGATCTTCCAGGGCCTGTTCAGCTAAAGCGGAGAGTCTACTTCATTCCTTTTAAAATGAAGTCCATGATGCGCGCCGCTTCATCTTCGAGAGCATCGTCCGTATCACTGAGAACCCAGTTGGTCGCGGCTTCATCGAGAAGCGCAAAGATACTTTTTGCAGCGAACCAACTGTCGAGATCTGCGCGGAAATTACCGGAGTCTTTGCCCTGTTCGATGATTTGCTGAATACCCATCAGATACTCACGAAGCTCGGCGCGGCTCGTCTCTTTCATGAAATGCGACGAGTGACGCATTTCCACTTGAAAGACAGTGGCCAGCTCGCGGTCTTTACCAATGTTATTAAGGTGCAACTTCAACAACAACAGCAGGCGCTCTTCTACATCTTCGACATCAAGAATCTCCTTCTTGCCCAAATCCATGAAGCTTTTCATGCTCTCATTGAATATTGCGGCGAGAAGCTGCTCCTTGCTCTCGAAATACAGATACACCGTTCCGTCGGCCACTTTCGCGGCGCGAGCAATGTCGGTGATACGGGTGCGATAGAATCCCTGACTGCTAAAAGCCTTGATAGCAGCACTGAGAATTCGCTCACGCTTGTTGTTGAGATCCACGCACTCAGCGGTGTCCATCCCACCTTACCTCGCGTTATCAGTCCCAAGCAGAAGTTCGAACCTATATTATAGCTGGACCGAAAGTAAGTAAAAAATACCTTTTCGTCACTCATTGAGTTTTCTTCACGAACTTTGCTACAGATTTCCCTTGCGAGTGGCATGCCGCTAGCGGGAAACTTCAGAGTGTATTGTAGATTGAATGAAATTCAATTTGGAGGCTTATCGTGGCCCTGAACATTGACAAAGTGGCCGTCCTGGGAAGTGGAGTGATGGGAAGCGCCATCGCGGCGCATCTGGCGAATGCGGGGATTCCCTCGCTGATGCTCGATATCGTGCCTCCACAGGCAGATGAAGGCGAAGATCAAAGCGACCCGAATTTTCGGAATCGCTTTGCGGCAAGCGCACTTAAGGCGGCCCTAAAATCGCGCCCAGCACCCTTTTATAGAAAGAAACTCTCCGATCTCATCGAGATCGGCAATTTCGAAGACGACTTCGAACGCATCGCCGAGGCCGATTGGATCATCGAGGTGGTGAAGGAAGACCTGGGTATCAAGCGCTCGGTACTGAGCCGTGTGGCCGAGTTGCGCCGGCCGGGAAGCCTGGTGAGTTCGAATACTTCGGGTATTTCCATCAGCGCCATGGCCGAAGGCCTCGATGAGGATTTTCGCCGCCATTTCCTGGGCACGCACTTCTTTAACCCGCCCCGCTATCTATACCTTCTGGAAATCATCCCCACGGATGATACCGACAAGGCCCTTCTGGCCGACTTCGTTGATTTCTCCGATCGCATTCTCGGCAAGGGAATCGTGCTAGCCAAGGACACGCCCAACTTCGTGGCCAATCGCATTGGTGTCTTCGGCATGATGGACGCTATCGCCGCCATGGCCGAACAGAAACTCGGCGTGGAGGAAATCGATTTTCTCACCGGCCCCATCGTGGGACATCCCAAGAGCGCCAGTTTCCGCACCGCCGATCTCGTGGGACTGGACACCTTCGTAGCCGTGGCGGGCAATGTCTACAACGGTTGCCCCGATGATGAGTCACGAGACATTTTCGCCACGCCGACCATCCTGAGCAACATGCTCGAGGCGGGATATCTTGGCGACAAGACCGGTGGCGGCTTCTACAAGAAGAGCAAAGACGCCGAGGGTAAGCGCGTCATCATGACTCTCGATCTTGACTCAATGGAGTATCGCGAAAAGCAGCGCGCCAAATTCCCCGAACTGGAAGCCATCCGCAACATCGAGGATATCGGCGAGCGACTTCCGGCGCTTCTTGGAAGCAAGGGACGCGCGGCGGAGTTCACCTGGCGAACACTCAGCCGACTTTTCCAGTACTGCGCATTTAGAATTGGTGAGATCGCCGACAACCCATCCCCCATCGACGACGGCATGCGTTGGGGATTCGGCTGGGAACTCGGACCCTTCCAAAAATGGGATGCCCTGGGATTCGCGGCCACCGCCAAGCGCATGAAGGAAGAGGGTCTCGAACTGCCCGCCTGGATCGAGACCATGCTCGAAAAGAATGCGCCGGGTTTCTACAAGATCGAAAACGGCAAGGTTTCTATATGGGATCCTGGCAGTGCCGATTACAAGGAGCGCGTCACCGACCCGGGCCGCATCACCCTGGCTCACATCAAGGCGGCGGGAGCTACCGTCAAGGGTAACGCCGGCGCAAGCGTGGTGGACCTCGGCGACGGCGTGGCCTGCCTGGAATTCCACTCCAAAATGAACACCCTTGGCCCGGACATCATCGGCATGGTCGGCAAGGCCGTGGCCGAGGTGCAGCAGAATTTCGACGGGCTTGTGGTGGCCAATCAGGGAGAGAATTTCTCCGTGGGTGCCAATCTCATGTTGGTCTTGCAGGAAGCCCTGGAACAGGAGTGGGATGATCTGAACATCATGATCGCCGCCTTCCAGCGCGCCACCATGGCCCTGAAGTACGCGCCTGTTCCCACGGTGGTAGCCCCCCACGGGCTTTGCCTGGGCGGCGGCGCTGAGTTTGTTCTGCACGGACAGCGCACTCGCGCCAGCGCGGAAACCTACATCGGACTGGTTGAAGTGGGCGCGGGCCTTCTTCCCGCGGGCGGTGGTTGCAAGGAACTCTACCTGCGTAACCTCGAGCGCCATTCAAACAACAATGACCTCTTGCCGGTGGTGCAGAAGACATTCGAGACCATCGGCATGGCCAAGGTGGCCACCAGCGCGCTGGAGGCCCGTGACGCCGGATTCATGCGTGAAAGCGACGGCTTCTCCATCAATCGTGAGAGATTGGTGGGCGACGCCAAGGCTGCGGTCATTTCCATGGTCAATGAGGGATGGAAAGCCGGCAAGCCACTTAGCAAGATTCCCGTCATGGGACGGGCAGGCGTGGCGGTGATCGAATCGGTTTTGCACAATATGCAGGACGGCAAATTCATCAGCGAACACGATCGCAAGATCGGCTTGAAGGTAGGCACCATACTTTGCGGAGGCGACCTCACGGGCAAGCAGAATGTCAGCGAGCAGTACCTGCTCGACCTGGAGCGCGAACAGTTCCTCTCGCTCTTGGGTGAGCGAAAGACACTTGAGCGCATGCAGGCCATTCTCAAAACCGGCAAACCGCTGCGAAACTAGGAGGCATGAAATGAGAGACACCGTCATCGTCGCCGCCACTCGCACCGCGGTAGGAAAAGCGCCCCGAGGTAGTCTGGCCACAGTACGTCCCGACGACATGGCCGGAGCCGTGGTGGCCGGCATCATGAAAAACACGGGCCTGGACGCGGCCCTGGTGGACGACCTGATTCTGGGCTGCGCCTTCCCCGAAGGCGAAGCGGGCCTGAACATGGCCAGACAGGTAGTTTTCCTGGGCGGCCTGAACAAAGAAACCACGGCCATGACCCTAAATCGCTACTGCTCCAGCGGGCTCGAGGCCGTGCATCTGGCTGCGCTCAAAGTGGGCAGCGGCGTGGCCGACTGCATCCTCGCCGGAGGAAGCGAATCCATGAGCCTGATTCCCATGGGCGGTGCGCAGTATCGTCCCAATGCGAAGCTGGCTCACGACTATGCCGACAGCTATCTGAACATGGGGCTTACGGCTGAGCGCGTGGCGGAGCAAGAGGGCATCAGCCGGGAGGATCAAGATGCCTTCGCCTTGCAGAGTCATCAGCGGGCCGTGGCCGCCATCGAGGCCGGGCATTTCAAAGACCAAATAACCCCGCTCACCTTCGACGCGACAAAGCCCAGCGGTAAGGGCGCCAAGACTGAAAGCCGCGAAATGACCTTCGACACCGACGAAGGCCCACGCGCGGGCAGCAATGCCGCCGCCTTGGCCAAACTTCGCCCGGTGTTCAAGCAGGGCGGCACGGTGACGGCGGGAAACTCCAGTCAGATGAGCGATGGTGCGGCGCTGCTCATGGTCTGCGAGGCCGACTTCGCCAAGGCGCAGGGACTCAAGCCCATCGCCCGCCTGCTGAGTTATGCCGTGGCCGGCAATGAGCCCGAACTCATGGGGCTTGGACCCATCTACGCCGTGCCCAAGGCCTTGAAACAGGCCGGCCTCAGCCTGGGCGACATCGATATCATCGAGCTCAACGAAGCTTTCGCGGCGCAGGGCCTGGCAGTCATGCGTAAGCTGGATATGAATCCGGAAATCACCAACGTCAACGGCGGCGCCATCGCCATGGGCCATCCTCTGGGATGCACAGGTGCGAAGCTCAGCACTCAGGTACTCTATGAGCTTGGGCGCCGGGGTGGACGTTATGCTATGGTAACCATGTGTGTGGGCGGCGGAATGGGCGCCGCGGGAATCTTCGAGAACCTGCAGTAGAAAGAAGGATGCGAGATGTCGGAGAACGGAATAATCAAGGGTTGCTCTTTCCTAACCGAAGACCATCCCCTCGAAAAAGTCTTCATTCCCGAAGAGTTCAACGATGAAGAGAAGATGATCGGCAAGCTCATCTACGACTTCGTCGAGGGCAGCGTCCTTCCCCAGTTGGACGATCTGGAATCGCTCAAGGAAGGCGCCATGGGCGCCACGCTCAAAGAGGCCGGCAAGCTGGGTCTGCTCTCGGTGGATGTGCCCGAGGAGTTCGGCGGCTTCGCCCAGACCAAGGCCGTGTCCATGCTCATGGCCGAGAAGTTGGCCAAGAGTGGATCCTTCCAGGTTGCCTACGGCGCGCACACGGGTATCGGCACCTTGCCCATCGTTTACTTCGGCACCAAGGAACAGAAGGCGAAGTTCCTGCCGGGTCTGGCCACGGGTGAACTGCTCGGTGCCTACGCGCTCACCGAAGCGGGCAGCGGTACCGACGCCATGAACGCCAAGAGCAAGGCCGTGCTCAGCGAGGACGGCAGCCACTACGTACTCAACGGCGAGAAGATGTTCATCACCAACGCCGGCTTTGCCGACATCTTCATTGTCTTTGCGAAAGTGGACGGCGAGAAATTCACCGCCTTCATCATGGACAAGGACATGCCGGGCCTTTCCACCGGCACCGAGGAAAAGAAACTGGGCATCAAGGGTTCGTCCACACGCACCCTGGTCATGGAAGATGTGAAGGTTCCCGTGGAGAACGTGCTGGGTCGCGTCGGGCGCGGCGCGCAGATCGCATTCAACATTCTCAACGTGGGTCGCTTCAAGCTGGGCGCAGGCGCTGTGGGTGGTGCCATCCACGCCATCGTCGACGCCGTGAGCTACGGCAAGGAACGTCAGCAGTTCGGCCAGCCCATTACCAACTTCGGCATGATCAAGCACAAGATCGGCGAGGGCGCGGCGCGCTGCTTCGCGGGTCAGTCCATGGTCTATCGAACTGCCGGCTACATCGACCAGAACATCAACACTCTGGACAAGGCGGACGAGAACTACGACGCCAAGACCATTGACGTGGGTGTGCGCGAGTACATGACCGAGTGCTCCATGATGAAGGTCTTCTGTTCCGAAGTTCTGGACTACTGCGTGGACGAGGCCGTGCAGATCTACGGCGGCTACGGCTACTCGCAGGAGTATCCGGCCGAGCGCTTCTACCGGGACAGTCGAATCAATCGCATTTTCGAAGGCACCAACGAGATCAATCGCATGATCATCGCGGGTGAGATGTTCAAGAAGGGCGCCAAGGGCGAGTTGCCCATTTTCCAACAGGCCAAGGCTCTGCTCGACGAACTCATGGGCATGCCTTCCCTCGATGATGATAGCAACGAGGGCTTCCTCGCCGAGGAGAAGGAACTTGTGGTCAAGGCCAAGAAGGCCGTGCTGCTGGGTCTTGGAACCGTGGCGCAGGAAATGGGCGAGAAGCTGAAGAATCCCATGGCTCATGAAGAGCTGCTGGGTTTCCTGGCCGACATGATCATGGATCTCTATGGCATGGACTCAGCCATCAAGCGCAGCGAAAAGCTCGCCGCCCGTGGCGAGGAAGAAAACGCGAAGTTCGCGGCCACCTTGACCAAGATCTTCTGCAACGAGGCCATGCATCGCATTGAAATTCGAGGACGCGACGTCTTGGCCACTGCCGTGGCCGGCGACATGCTCACCACCACCTTGGCGGGTCTGCGCCGCATCGTGAAGCACAATCCGGTGAACACTGTGCAGCTGCGCCGCGAAGTGGCGGACATTCTCATCGAGAAGGAAGCCTGGCCTTTCTACTAGTCTCTAGTCACCAGTCACCAGTCTCCAGCCCCTCCCCTCGCAGGGGGAGGGGTTTCGCATAGCCGCTTGATTGTCCCGGCCGCCCCCGCTAATCTCCTGCGCCTGTCCCGAGCCCGGAGATTTCCATGCGCCTCTTGCTTGCCAGTTTCTACCTCTTTTTCGCCACAGCATTTTCCTGGGGGAATTTCGTCATGGATGCCGGCGAGCCCTATGCCGAAACCAAGATAGGCAAAGTTGCGCAAGCCCTGCGAACCGACAATCCCCCCATCATCGATGGTGACCTCTCCGATGATTGTTGGCAGAGCTGCCCCGTCACCGAGGATTTCATTCAGTCCAGCCCTGTGGAAGGTGCTAAGCCAAGCCAAAGCACACGGGTTCGATTTGTCTACGACGACGAAGCTCTCTACCTATCATTTAACTGTCTTGACGATAACCCTTCGCTCATCGTGGCCAATACCGGCCGTCGAGATAACTCGAATCAGTCGGACGTCATCTACTTCGCCTTTGATTCGAGGCACGACCATCTTTCCAGTTATGTTTTTGGTCTTAGTGCGGCCGGAACCCAGCTGGATATTTTCCTGAGCGGCGACAACAACGATGATAGCAGCTGGGATGCGGTGTGGGAGTCGGGCCTGCGCATCCACGAAAAGGGCTGGAGCGGTGAAATGCGCCTGCCCTTCGGTGTTTTTCGATTTGTGGAAAAAGAGGAAATGGTTTGGGGTCTTCTCGTCAAGCGCGAGATTCCTCGACTGCACGAGGAAATCGAATGGATGCCCATGAAAGAAGGTGAGCAGGGCCTGGTGTCGAGAGCGGGACACCTCATCGGACTCGAAGACATTCACACCCGGCACGCCCTAGAGCGATTGCCCTACCTGGCCACGTCCTATCACACGGAACCCGGCGAAGAAGTCGACTGGCGATTCCGGGCGGGCGGGGATTTCAAATGGGGACTCAGCAGCCACGTGACCTTGAACGCCACCGTGAATCCCGATTTTGCACAGGTAGAGGCCGATCCAGCCGAACTCAATTTGACCGCATTCGAAACCTTCTTCCCAGAAAAGCGGCCTTTCTTCATCGAGGGACGCGACATTTTCGCCACCAATCCCTATCTCAATGCCTTCCACAGCCGCCGTATCGGACGGGAACCTCAGCGCTTTGACCTAGAGGACGGAGATGAAGTTCTGGAGTGGCCCTCCAACACAACCATTCTCGGCGCGGCGAAGATTACCGGAAAAACAGACAATGGAGCGACCTTCGGAATACTAAGCGCTCTAACCGATGAGGAATTCGCACAGGTTCTCGACGAGGATGAGCAAGAGCGCAATCGCCTTGTGGAACCAATGAGCCATTACTTCGTGGGGAACGTCGCCAAGGAATCTCTGGAAGGGCGACATCGTATCCGCCTCATGGCCACATCAATTTTAAGACGAAACGATTACGCATCCAGTTCCTTTTCCTTCGGCAACTCCTGGCGCAGTCAAAACGGATTTCAAAGCAGCGGTCAGACCATCGTGGGAAGTCGAGTGATCGAAGATCACGAGGAAATCGGCGGCATGGGATGGAACCTCTGGTATGACGGAGGTGGTCGCAATGTGAAGTTTGGGGTCTGGACCCACAATGTTGATCCGACCCTGGAACTCAACGACCTCGGATATCTGAACCGCAACGCCTATCGCAGCAACGGCATCTGGATGAAGCTTGAAGCTTTCAAACCCCACGGTCCTTTCAGAACCCTCGAGACCCATTTGGAGTTGAACTACGACACGAGTTGGAATTGGAACAAGCTCGACCATGGTCTTAGGCTGGAAACGGATTTCGAGTTGAAAAACTTCTGGGCCTTCGGCCTGGAAACGGGGCTGCAAAATCAGCATTACGACGACTGGGAAACCTGGGATTCGGACGGGAACCAAGGCCCCTTGACACTCCGTCGAGGTAACGTCTGGGGCGTGCTTTGGGTGCACAGTCCTCAGAGGCAGAAACTCTTTGGGCTCTGGCGACTGATCGTTCAGGAGTTCAACGATGGCGGTGGCGGCTTTCGCACAAGCGGCGAACTTGCCTGGCGCCTGGGCGAGAAGATGAACTTGTCGGTCGAACCACAATGGCGACACGTTACGCAAGACGCCCAATTCGTTGAGGAAATCGATGGCGACTACATCTTCGCCGAGCTCGAGCAACGCTCACTGGATATCACGGCACGCTTCAATTTCAGTTTCTCCAACAAGCTCACCCTCGAAACCTATCTGCAACCCTTCATGGCCTGGGGAGACTACGAACGCTATCGCGTGCTCTTGGCCGAGGGCGGGCGCGACTTCACCCTTTCAACTCATGGCGATCCTGGCTACGACTTTACCATGGAGAGTCTGAATCTGAACGCCGTGTTCCGCTGGGAGTATCGTCCGGGCTCCACGCTTTATCTCGTTTGGGCCCGCTCGCATTTCGACTGGATCGAATCACAGCAACTCGATTTCCAGCCCTGGGACGACCTCAAGAACAACTTTCTCCTAGAGCCCGAAAACACCTTCATGCTCAAACTCAGCCGCTGGTTTGGATAGCCTTGTCACCATCAGTAGCTGCGCCTATACTGGATTCGGTGTTTTCTGCGGAGGTGAAAGATGAAGCTGTTTGTCATTTTATGGATTCCACTCTGTTTGTACTTGCCACTAAGCGCTGAGGAATTCCTGATTGAGATCAACGGTCACGATGTTCGCGTAATAAACAATGGCGCACTATTCAATTGCGGTTCGGAAATCGACGGCGTTTTGGATTTAGAATGCGGAACCGTCAAACTGATCGAAATGGAATTACTCGTCGAGCCTCAATACTGCACCTGCCCCTTCGACCTTATCTTCGACTTCACCCTTGCGCCCATGGAATACACGCTCCATCTCTGGCGACAGGAATGGTGGCAGGATGAACCCGTGTTAATCTGGGTAGAAGAGTTCCTCGTGGAGGATTCCGGATTTCTCACCGACGTGCGGGTACAGCAAAGCGGTTGCGGCGGCTGGGGACCAACTTCGGTGCCGCTAGGCAATTCCCTTGGAACGAGTTGGTCGACAGTTCGAAGCCTCTTCTAGCGGTCAGCAGCTAGCGGTCTTCGAGATCCATCAGCTTAAGACCCGAGTCGCCATCATCCTGGCGATGCACCTCTCCCGCATGAACTCGCAGGTCCATTTCGCAGGTTACCGACACGCGGCCATAGAATAGATGCCCTCCCACTACACGAAACTCAGGATCGGACAGAGTCACGTGAATGTGGGCGAAAGGCTTTCCATTCACCAAACTCACATTGCCCATGAGCGAGGCGATTTCAAAATCTTCGGCGAATTCCCGGCGCAGATAGATTTGCCGTGAGGTGTCAAAGAAGCCCAGCTCCGCTTCGTCCAGGGCGCCGATTCCCTGGAGAGATCCGAAGCCGATTTTCTCACGAGCCAGGAATTCGCTAAGGGTGGCGACGACATCTTCGCCCTTTTCAAATCGCAGGAAATATCCCGTTTCGGTCTTTCGATGCTGCATGCTGAACTGTCCCCTTTTTCAATCGTGGCCTGTCCCCATGAAAGGACAGAATTGCGGCGACTGGAAGGGGCAATTTTGCGACTGGCAAAATCACACAGGCGCGCAGGCCCAACCTATTTACTTACAACAAGTTAGCGACTCGCAAAAAAGTATCGAATGTAAACAAGTTTGGCACTCCCCCTGCAATACCTATAGCAAGCAGGGGTAATTAGGATAGCAACCACGACAACGAATGACTGGCGTGGTTGCTATTTTTTTTGCCTAAAAATAAGGAGGCGCCCCAAGCCCTGGGCGCCTCCATCGATCTGCCCACCTCTTGCGGGCTGATCAATAACTTCCCTCTTCGATTACCACCTTGCCCCGGAAAACACGGTAGATGATCGCCGTGTAGAGAATAACTATGGGCATCCCAATCAACGCGATCACGAGCATGGTCTTAAGAGTCGTCGGCGTGGATGACGAGTTCATGATAGTCAGCGATAGCTCCGGGTTGTTCAGTGAGGGTACCAGATTGGGAAACAGCCCCAGCCCCGCCAAAGCGATCATGCCTGCGATGGCCGTGGATGATCCTATAAATGCCAAACCCATGCGCTCCGCGCGGATCAACATTGGCAGTGCAAAGAGCGCCACGAGAAAGAGTAGAAAAACTGGCCAGAAAATAGGACTGGCGATTTGCCCCTCAAGTAGACCTGGCGAAACCCAGAATGTAAGGATCGTAGCCAGGACATAGAGAAGAATCCATACGATCCAAGTTTTCGATGCCCACTTAAGCATCGATTCCCGGAGATCACCCTCGCTCTTAATCGCCATGAAGATCGCGCCGTGACAGATGAACATGGTGAGACCAAGAAGCCCCATGATCAATGAATAGGGATTGAGCAGGGTGAAGAAGCTCCCTGCATATTCTCCCGCTGCATCCAGCGGAACCCCCCGCATGATGTTCCCCACCGCAACACCGAAGAGTAGGGCGGGCAAGAGGCTGCCCAAGCCGAAGCCCCAATCCCAAAACCCTTGCCAGCGTGGATCTTCTACTTTGCTCCTGAATTCAATGGAGACGGCCCTGAAGATCAATCCTGTCAGAACAAGCATGAGTGCGAGATAGAACCCGCTGAAAACCGTGGCATAGACTGGTGGAAAGGCAGCGAAGAGAGCGCCGCCAGCAGTTAGAAGCCACACTTCATTGCCGTCCCAGACAGGTCCGATGGCGTTGAGGTATTTCCGCCGCTCCTCGCCCTTGCGGCCAAAGAGTGAGAGCACTCCCACGCCGAGATCGAATCCGTCCAGAATCGCATAGCCGGCGACCAGAACACCAAAAAGGAAATACCAAGTGATCTGCAATGCGCTGGCTTCCATCACGCCACCTCCTTTAGGGGAGCGATCGTCGCGGGTCCGTTCTTAATCTTGCGTGAAAGCAAGTAGATCCAGACGGAACCGAGCAGAATATAGATGAGCCCAAAAAGAATGATCGAGAATAGGATCTCGCCCGAGGAAACCACCACCGAGGCCGCATCCCGCGTTCGCAGCAACTTGTAGACGATCCAGGGTTGCCGACCGACTTCCGCAGTGATCCAGCCCAATTGGCAGGCGGCTATGGGCAGCCAAAACGTCCAGGTGAAGATACGCAGATACCAGCCCGTATCGAATAGTCGTCGTCTCCAAAGTAGAAACAGACCCAGGGCGCTAATCGCCAGAAAATACCCGCCAAGGATAACCATGTTGTGAAAGGAAACGAAGGAAAGCCAGAGTTCGGCGCCCTGGGGAACATCTTCTGGAGGGAAGTCATCGAGACCCCTTATCTCCGCATTTGTGTCGCCGAAGGCCATCCAGCCTAGTAGACCAGGAAACTCGATCGTAGCATTGAGCTTCGGCGGGTCCGTTTCCGGCAATGCGAAAAGAACGAGTGGGGCATTGGTTTGCCCGATGTACAGTCCTTCAATGGCTGCGAATTTTTCAGGCTGAGTGTGCGCAACCTGCCGAGCGTGTTCGTGACCCGTAGGAAAAATCGACAGGAAGGCGCCCAAGAGCCCGGCGGCCAAGCCCAGTTTCATGGCGGCGCGAGCGACTTCGTTACGGCTGTTTTTTAGAAGCAGCATCGCGGCGATGCCGGCCATGAAGAAGGCTCCCGTGATTAGAGCGGCGACCACCGTGTGCCAGAATCGAATCATGGTCGAAGGATTGAAGACCGCCGCTGCGAAGCTGGTCAATTCCGCTCGACCCAATGTTTCGTTGATGGTGAATCCCGCCGGGGTCTGCTGCCAGGAATTCGCGACAAGGATCCAGAAGGCGGACATCGTCGCACCCACCGCCACCATCAGGATCGAGAACCAGTGGGCTCCGGCGGACAATCGCTTGCGGCCGAAGAGATAGAGTCCAAGAAATCCGGACTCGAGGAAAAAGGCGAAGACACCTTCTGCAGCCAAAGGCGCACCGAAGATATCCCCCACATATCTCGAATAGCTGGCCCAGTTGGTTCCGAACTGGAACTCCATGACAATGCCGGTGGCGACTCCCACCGCAAAGGTCAAGGCCAAGACCTTCGAGAAGAATCGTCCCACTTCCCGAAAAACCTCGCTGTCGCGTTTCCAGCCCAATCCTTCAGCGACAACTAACATCCAGGCCAAACCAATGCTGATGGGAGGAAAGATGAAGTGAAATCCTATTGTCAGCGCGAATTGAAGTCTTGCGAGCAGGACTGGATCCATGGCAAACCCCCCTGTTTTATTTCAACTTATTGAAACTGTCGAAACTCTATCATATCTCCCCACCCCGTCCAGCGAAAAACTCAAGTAAACGAGGTTTATTCAATGGGTTACAGATGCATGAGTATCTTCTGGGGCCGGGGATCAAAATCCATTGCCTCGAGAGCGCGCCTTGAATTAAGGGGGATTCGATACTAAAATCTTCCGGGGCCGGGACCTTCCCGGCCCTTGTTTTTTCGAGTGCTCCATCCAGGAGCAGAAATTGAGGATGATCATGGCAGAGGGCATCGCCAAGCAGAGCGAAGACTACTCACGCTGGTATACGGACGTCGTGCTCAAGGCCGAGCTGGCCGACTACTCGCCCGTGAAGGGATCCATGGTAATCCGCCCCTACGGCTACGGCCTTTGGGAAAACATGCGCGACAAGCTCGACCAACGCTTCAAGGACACGGGCCACGTGAACGCTTACTTCCCCATGCTCATCCCCGAGAGTTTCATGTCCAAGGAAGCCGAGCACGTGGAAGGCTTCTCCCCCGAACTGGCCGTGGTTACCCATGGCGGCGGCAAGAAGCTGGAAGAACCCCTGGTGCTTCGCCCCACCAGCGAAACCATCATCTGGGACATGTATCGCAAGTGGATTCAGAGTCACCGCGACCTGCCCATTCTCATCAACCAGTGGGCCAACGTCATTCGTTGGGAAATGCGTACGCGGCTCTTCCTTCGCACCACCGAGTTCCTCTGGCAGGAGGGCCACACAGCTCATGCCACGGCCGAAGAGGCGGAAGAGGAAACGCGTCGCATGCTCGATGTTTACGCGGACTTCGCGGAAACTGAAATGGCCGTGCCCGTAATCAAGGGCATCAAAACCGAACGCGAGAAATTCGCGGGCGCGGTGCGCACCTATTGCATCGAGTCGCTCATGGGCGACAAGAAAGCCCTGCAGGCCGGCACCAGCCACAACCTTGGACAGAACTTCGCCAAGGCCTTCGACGTGACCTATCAGAGCGAGACCGGAGAGCGCGAGCATGTTTGGGCAACGAGCTGGGGCGTGTCCACGCGCCTGGTTGGCGCCCTGGTCATGGCCCATGGCGATGACGACGGCATCATCATGCCCCCCCGCCTCGCACCCATCCAAACGGTCATCGTGCCTATCTACAAGAAGGACGATGAACGCGCGGCCACCGTGGCCGAGGCCCATCGCGTGGGCAAGATCCTGAAAGACGCGGGCATTCGCGCCCACGTTGACGACCGCGATAATTTCAAACCCGGTTGGAAGTACGCCGAGTGGGAACTGAAGGGCGTGCCCCTCAGGCTCGAGATCGGCCCCAAGGATCTGGAAAAGAAATCGGTCTTCAGCGCTCGCCGCGACATTCGCGAGAAAATAGGTTTCCCCGTGGATGGAATCGTGGATGCGGTGAACGAACGCCTGGATACCATCCAGAAAGCTCTCTTCGACAAGGCCCTGCAGTTCCGCGCCGACAACACGCATCGCGTGGAAGATTGGAACCAGTTCAAGGACGTGCTCGAAAACAAGGGCGGCTTCCTTTACGCGCACTGGGACGGAAGTACGGAAACCGAAGAGGCCATTCAGGAAGAAACCAAGGCGACCATTCGCGCTATCCCCCTCGATGACGATTTCGAGGACGGCGTATGCGTTTACAGCGGCAAGCCCTCCAAGCGCCGCGTGCTCTTCGCCAAGGCCTACTAGATCTCAAGTGAGGACTCCATGAGCCAGGTCCCCCCTCCGCGCGGATTCCTATCGACGCTGCGCATGGTGGGACCGGGACTCGTGGTGGCAGCCACCGGCGTTGGCGCGGGCGATCTTGTGGCCGCCGCCAAAGCCGGCGCACTCTACGGACTGCCATTGCTCTGGACGGCGGTCCTCGGCGCCTTGCTCAAGTTCGTCCTGGCCGAAGGGGTAGCCCGCTGGCAACTGGCCACGGGGGAAACAATCCTCGAGGGCTGGGCGAAAATGCTGGGCCGCCCGGTGAGGATCATCTTCCTCATCTACCTCCTTCTCTGGACCTTCATCGTTTCGGCCGCGCTCATGAGCGCCTGCGGTCTGGCCGCCCATGCCCTATTCCCGCAATTATCGGTGAATGTTTGGGCCATGCTCCACGCCTTGGCCGGCCTGGCCTTCGTCTGGCGCGGCGGCTATGGATTTTTCGAAAGCGCCATGAAGTGGGCCATCGGCGTGATGTTCCTGGCCATCGTGGGCAGCGCCATTTTTCAAGCACCACCCGCTGCAGAAACATTGCGCGGCTTTCTCCTGCCCATCTTGCCGGAAGGTTCCACGATTTTCGTCTTGGGCGTCATCGGCGGAATCGGCGGCACCCTTACCCTGCTCAGCTACAACTACTGGTTGAAGGAAAAGGGATGGTCCGGCCGAGCCTGGATGCGAGCCGCACGGGTTGACCTGGGTGTGGGTTACATCCTCACAGGCATCTTCGGCGTCGCGGTGATTCTGCTCGGCGGATTGGTATTGCTGCCGCGCGGGATCAGCATCAGCGGAAGCAAGGGCGTGCTTGAGATGGCGGTGATACTCGCCGAGCGTTTCGGAAGACCCGGTGAACTCGTCTTCCTCATTGGATTTTGGGGAGCGGTGGCTACAAGCCTGCTCGGAGTCTGGCAGGGCGTTCCCTATTTGTTCGGCAACTACATGGGACTCATGCGCGGTGTTAGCCGAGAGGAAATGCCAAGCTACACCCACTCACGTAGCCCCCTTTATCGAGCTTACGTGCTGTTCATGACCTTCCCCCCC